>ERZ791914.10-NODE-10-length-204033-cov-51.560031_pt1 | contig 204033 bp, 190 predicted proteins | sample MGYA00510140_ERZ791914 | MGnify/ENA primary metagenome ERZ791914 (study PRJEB30046, sample SAMN00792079) | human gut metagenome | study: EMG produced TPA metagenomics assembly of the A metagenome-wide association study of gut microbiota in type 2... | reverse complement strand
CCTCTCTCCTCTCCAAAAGGATTGGAAAAAAATTTTCGGAGATTGTCTTGGAAAAGAGAATGGACAGGGCGGCAATCCTTATCAAAGGCACCGACCTGTCTGTGGAAGAAATTTCGAGCATGGTAGGCTATAGCGACACGAGCAATTTTTACAAGGCGTTTCGCGAGTATTACGGAGTATCGCCGAGGGAGTATGCAAAACAGCAGAAGAACATTTGAAAAGTGCGAATGATATATGTCATCACATTCTTGTCCCATCCCGAAACGCTGCAGTCATGTCGCCATCCACGCACACCGTCACATAATCCACCATGCAGCCCCACAGTGGCTCATCAAACTCCGCCACTGGCTTCGTCTGCGCTTGGAGCGTCTTGATGAACTCCGCAAGTCTCTCGCTCTTGGCTGACCGCTCGGCGATGGCATCCGTCACCTCGTCGTACCGTGCCTTCGCTGCCTCGTACCGCTCCACCAAGCCGTTGTAGCGTTTCTGATACTCCCTTTGGTCTTGGGCGATACGGGCGTTCTCGGCGATGCAGTTCTGCGTCATCTCCACCAGCACCGCCAATTCCTGCCCCAAGGCGGCTTTCTCGGCTTCGAGTGCCGTGGTGTCGCAGAGCGTCTGCCGGACGGGTGGGAAATCCTCTGGACATCGCCAACATGGTATTGTATCTCTGCTCCGATAAGGCCGGTTTTATCACAGGAGAGAATATCTGCATTGACGGCGGCATGACGAGACAGATGATCTACCACAATGACTTTGGATGGACACTGAACGAGGAGGGTATTTGATGAGCAATCCAACTTTAGATACAGCGATTGAAAAACTGGGGGAGCAATTTGCAAAACGGAACTGGAGCTATCTTGACGTTCCTGCCGGAAGTCCGATGGAAAAATCCTATGCCTGGCCGGGTCAACCGGAAGAAAATATCATGATTTGCGTGCATAAGGGTCCAGATATTCAGGAGATGTTCCACCGCCAGGATTTTTTCTTTTATTCGCTATAATGATAGCTTACAACCGGTAGTGAACTCCCTGTCAAGGTTTTTCAAGAAATTATCTCCGTTTTGACTTGTTGAATCCAATGGTCTACGGCAGAAGCCTTAGTGACCATGTCGCTGCCACCATTGGAATCGAACTGGATTTCCATAGATGGGCCGAATACGGCGCCATGGCAGCACTGTTTTATATCTTTGATGACATGGCCCGGCCAGCCGCCATGGGTCATGAAGGGAATGACCGTTTTCTTCTGCCAGTCCTGGCTTTCCAAAAAGGTCTTCACTGCCGGCGCCATCGTATACCACCAGGTCGGCGTCCCGACGGCAATGACGTCATAAGCTGCAGGGTCATACGCCAATGGCTGAATTGCTGGTTTATAGCCCTCCTGCACTTCCCGTTGTCCCTGATTGACCACGTCCATATAACTGCCTTCGTAAGGTTTTACCGTTTCAATACAGGCTATATCGGCTCCGGTTGCCCGCTGCAGCTGTCCGGCAATTTTTGCCGTATTGCCGTTAGACCAGGAATAATACACAATCAGCATGTTCATACTATCTATCTTCTTTTCACTACGCTTGTATCAGATACTTCCGCTGGGACTTAACTATACAACCGGGAGTAAACACCATGTCAAGCAGGATTTCTAAAGATATCCTCATCATATCATCTTGCGATTTAAATGTAAAAAGCTTATATCCAATGTCTGGATATTCATATAGTGTATTACAAAAGAATAGTAAATAGTCGTATACTGTAACTGAAAAACTTAAATAGCCGCATGTACCGGCAAAGAAAGGACTGAATTGCTATGTTGGATTTACGGGTACTCAATTATTTTCTCACCGTTGCCCGCGAGGAAAGTATCACCCGCGCCGCCGAAGCCCTGCACCTGTCCCAGCCAACGCTGTCACGCCAGCTGCGGGACATGGAAGATATGCTGGGCAAAGAACTGATGATCCGCGGTCCACGGCGCATTACGCTCACCGAAGAAGGCTTATTCCTGAAAAAGCGGGCTGAAGAAATCCTCTCCCTGGCCAGTAATACGGAACAGGAACTGCGCAGTGATGATACGGAGCTGAATGGCCACATCCACATAGGTTCTGCCGAATCGGACAGCGTCCGGTTTATTATGAGGACGGCTCATATACTACAAACTCAGTATCCTGCCCTTCACTTCGACATCACCAGCGGTGACAGGCCGGCTATGATGGAGCTCCTTGATAAAGGATTGATTGACATGGCCCTTATATATGGTCATGTCGATACGGAAAAGTACGAAGTCCTGCCCTGTCCGGCGACAGACCATTGGGGTATCCTGTTGCACCGTAATAACCCCTTATCTCAAAAAGAAACCATTACTCCTCAGGATTTGTGGAAAGAAAAGCTCATCGTATCCAACCAGGTTCTGCAAGGTGATATACACGGAGATGCCTTACAAATATGGATACAAAAGCCTTTTGCCGACCTGCACGTCAGTGCTACCTATAATCTGGCCTATAATGCGTCTCTCATGGTCAGCGAAGGGCTGGGTTCCTGCATCATGCTGGAAAAAATCATCCGCCTGTCGCCGGAAGACCCGGCGCTCTGCTTCCGGCTGTTCAATCCATCTCTGGAAGACAGGCTATTCATCGTTTGGAAGCGCTTTCAATTATTTTCCAAAGGAACGCAGGCCTTTATCGGGCTCCTGAAACAGGAAATTTCCAAAATAACCAGTGCCTGAACAAGCAAACTATTTACAATCTGCAAAACACACGGACGCACAAAAACGGACTGCCCTATAAAGCATCGATTGCTCCATAGGGCAGTTTTTAAATATCATTTTAAATACGTATGGAAGAACTCGGCCATCTTGTCGAAGGGAATCTTGTCCATCTGGTCGTAAAGGTCCGTATGGGTCGCACCGGGCACGATGAGGAGTTCCTTATTATCCCCTTTAAGGCGTTTGAAGGCATCTTCACCGAAGTAGCGGGAATGGGCTTTTTCGCCGTGGATGACCAGGACAGCACTCTGTACTTCTCCCAGGTTCTGCAAAATCGGGTCAGAAATGAGGCCCATAGCCGACGTGACATTCCATCCGCCGTTGGAATTGAGAGAACGGGGATGATAGCCCCGCGTCGTCTTATAGTAATTGTAATAATCCTTGACGAACCACGGTGTATCAGCCGGAAGGGTATCAGGAACACCGCCGGCCCGTTTATAGTAACCGTTCTTATAGTCGATAGTCCGCTGGTCGCTGATAGCTTTGCGCGTTGCCATCCGTTCTTTCTGCAGCGTATCGGCATCTTTTTCATAGTCGAAATAGCCGTTGGCTGTAACACGGCTCATATCGTACATAGTCGATGCAACAGTCGCTTTGATGCGCGTATCGTTAGCTGCCGCATTGAGGGCAAAGCCACCGAAACCGCAGATGCCGATGAGGCCGACGCGGTCGGGATCTACATTGTCCTGCGTCGAAAGGAAATCAATAGCGGCCGAAAAGTCTTCCGTACTGATGTCAGAGGATGCGACATAGCGCGGCGTACCACCACTTTCCCCCGTAAAGGACGGGTCAAAAGCCAGGGTCACGAAGCCCTTTTCGGCCATGGTCTGAGCATATAAGCCCGATGCCTGTTCCTTGACGCCGCCAAAGGGACCTGCCACGGCCAGAGCCGGCATCTTGCCTTTGACACCTTTTGGAGTGTACATATCCGCTGCCAGGGTAATACCATAGCGGTTGACAAAAGTCACTTTCTGATGATTGACTTTGTCACTCTGTTTGAACGTCTTGTCCCATTCCTGAGTCAATTTCAGATTTTCCTTGACAATCTTATTCGGCACTTCGTGCCGTGCATTGACTACCTTATATTCCGTCTGATTTGTTTCTTGTGCCATCGCTGTCACACTCCCTATCATCATCATTCCTGTTACTGCCATCATGACTAACAATTTCGATTTTAATTTCATGATTTTCCTCCTGCATATCCGTTGCCAGTTTCGTACTATACCTAAATATTCTGAATCAACTCTTATCCCAGCGTTCACTACTATGTGTCCGCCTGTATATAGTATATCCGCAGTGCTTATGCATATCAAATACCTATAGATTTTATATATCCATGTCTTTTAGCTATGCAATTTACCAAAAAGCGGCTGCCAGAAGACTTCCCTTCCAGCAGCGTCGTTGAATTATTCCCCGTAGACTTCCTTGGCATAGCCAAAGGCAGCCCAGGCCTTGGGCCAGCCGCTGTAAAAGGCGAGCTGTGTAATGATTTCGGCCATTTCGTCCTTAGTGACGCCATTTTTCTTGGCCGTTTCCATATGATATTTCAAGGAACTATCCGTAATTCCCTGGGCGATGAGGGCCGATACGGTAACAATGCTCCGTTCCCTGAGGGGCAGGACATCGTTCTTGCTCCACACTTCACCGAAAAGAATGTCATCATTATAGCGGGCAAAATCGGGAGCAAAGGTCCCCAGCTGCTGCCGGCCTGCAGTCTGTACAATCTTGACGGCTTTTTTCGCCTGATTATCTGTAGTACTCATAGCGTATACATCTCCTGTTCCCCAAACAGCGGTCCCGGTCATGCCAATCAGTCCTGCTGCCAGAATCTGTCTTATCTTATTCATCCGTTTCATACTCTCTCCCTACGGAAGATCATTGTAGTCAGCATCAGATACGGCTTCGCACCATTCTGTACCCGTATCGCTCCCATCGACTTCGATAGCCAGATGCTGGAAGGCACTATCCTTAGCCGCACCGTGCCAATGCTTGACGTTGGCCGGAATGTGCACGACATCACCGGCGTGGAGTTCCTGTGCCGGTTTTCCCCATTCCTGATACCAGCCGCGGCCGGCCGTAACTAAGAGCATCTGTCCTCCACCCTGACTGGCATGGTGGATGTGCCAGTGGTTGCGGCAGGCCGGTTCAAAAGTAACATTGCCTACAACGACCTGTTTCAAAGACAGCATATTCAAATAACTCGTGCCGTCAAAATACTGGGCATAATTGACATTTTCTCCACCCATAGCAAAGGGACTTGTTTTTTTGATTTCTTCAATAGTCATTTTCGTTGGTCTCCTCTTCGTTGGTCTCCTCTTCGTTGTTCTCCTCTTCGTTGTTCTCCTCTTTTTTGCAATACATATAATACATAGTCCAACCGGTCCAGCTGAATCTGCTTATCGTGGATTGAATCGAGCAGATAGCGCCGATGACGCTGAAGAGATTGCAGCTGCTGCTCTCTCGTCTGTGTCCGGTATTGCTCGATGAAATCGCGGGAACAACCTGTATCAGCCAGACATTCCCACATATCTGAAGCCATATCTGTGCCTCCTTTTCTATCATTCCCTACGCTTTTATCTTAGCAGTCGGCAATTGAAATGTAAAACGCTTATATTTTATTTCTGGACATACGTAAAAAGCATTGCCAAATGGACAGACCTGCCGTATACTAAACGAAAGAGAAAGGAGAGTGTTGCTATGGAACTACGGACCTTACATTATTTTCTGGCTGTGGCCAGAGAGGAAAACATGACCGGCGCCGCCAATATGCTGCATATTACCCAGCCCACATTATCCCGGCAGATGGCCGATCTGGAAGAAGAACTGGGCAAGCAGTTGTTCGTCCGGACCAACCGCAGCACCCATCTGACGGAAGAAGGAATCCACCTCCGACAGCGGGCCGAAGAAATCCTGTCCCTTGTCCGTCAGACCGAAGCGGAAATCAGCAATGACCAGCTGGAACTGACCGGCTGTATCCGCATTGGCGCCGGAGAAACACCGGTCATCCATTTCCTGACCGATGCCTTTGCCAGGCTGCACCATCAGCATCCCGGTATCACGTGCGAACTCTTTACGGGAAATGCCGATACGGTGGAAGAACGACTAGTCCATGGACTCATTGACTTTGCCCTGTTCATCGAGCCGTTCAATCCGGAAAAATACGAATACATTCGTCTACCTGAAACCAATACGGTCGGAATCATTACCCGCAGTGACAGCCCGTGGGCTGATCTTCCGGCTATTACCCCGGACATCTTGAAAGATATTCCCCTGCTCACGTCTTCACGGACGGCAACAGCCGCCTTTGATGTCCGCGCCTGGTCCGGGGGACAGGTGACAACGGAAGACCTGCAGATTGTCGGACGGTTCGACCTCATTGCCAATGCGGCCCAGCTTATCCGGACAGGCATTACCAGTGCCATCGGCATCAACGAGCTCTTCCAGCTCCATACACCGGATCTGGCCTTTGTTCCCCTGGAGCCGGCCATCTCCTTTTCCTGTCTCATTGCCTGGAAAAAATATCAACTTCTCACCAAGCCGTGCGAATCCTTTATCCGGCTGCTGAAAGAAAGCTGTTCTCCTGCAGGCACAGAGAATACATGACGTCATGAATATGATATAATAAAACAAATACGACAAGGAGAAGATAGCTATGATGATAAAAAAACTGATTACCTTTGAAGACCTGGGATTTGTCCAGTGGGGCGTGCTGGATGCCGAAGAAACAGGAGTATACAGCGCCATCGCTCTGGAAGAAGCGTTCTTTACTCCCCTTCCGGAAACATTGGCAGAATTTGTCCAGCAGGGAAATGAAGGCCTGCTAGCTCTGGCCGATGCTCTCGAACAGAATGAAAAGACCCGGGCTGTAAAAGCCAGACCGCTGGAAACGATTCACATTCTGGCACCTCTGCCGCATCTTACAAAGAATATCTTCTGTGTCGGCGAAAACTATGCCGAACACATCGAAGAATTCCACAAGAAAAAGCTCGATTCCCTGCCAAAATATCCTCAGTTTTTCACTAAAGCCCCGACCTGCGTCATCGGCCCGGAAGATACCATCGATTCCCATCCGCAGGTAACGAAAGAACTGGATTATGAAGGAGAACTGGCCGTCATTATCGGCACCAGCGGCAAGGATATCCCTGTCAGTGAAGCCATGAACCACGTCTACGGATTCACCATCATGAATGATGTAACTGCCCGTGACCTGCAGCGCAACCACGGCCAGTGGTTCCATGGCAAAAGTCTCGATACCTTTGCCCCCATGGGCCCCTGTATCCTGCTGCGCGATGCGGCCCCCGATGCCTTTACTATCGTGACCAAAGTCAATGACGAAGTCCGTCAGGATGCCTCGACGGAAGAATTCATCTTTCCCATCCCGTCGCTCATATCCACCCTCTCCCAGGGCACGACACTCCAGCCCGGCGATATCATTTCGACGGGCACGCCATCGGGCGTCGGTGCCGGCTTCAAACCGCCCCGCTATATCCATTCCGGCGATACGGTAGAAATTTCCATCTCTTCCATCGGTACATTGAAAAATACGGTTAAGTAAGGAATAGTTTGTCGTTTGCAGTATAGAGAAAAAGCGGTTTGCCATGTTATACTTTTCTGAATTATATGGGAATTCAGAATAAAAGGCCACCGCTAAAGAAACCAGCCATAACGCGATTTTTCGCGCTATGGCTGGTTTCTTTTTTGTCTGTTCTATTTTCGTTATGCAGACACGTACGGTTTACCCATTCAGGCGGGACAGGATTTCCTGAATCTGTTTCTTCATTTCCTGGTTTTCTTTTTCCAGTGCATCGATTCGCTTATCCTTGGCTGCATCATTTGCTTTGATAGCCGAGATTTCTTCAGCCTGATCATGGATAGTCTGTGCCATTTCGGCCTTGCTGACACCGTTGTATGCGGAGCCTTTTCCCAGTTTGAAGGAGACTCCGGCATTGAAGCCCGGGTCGCCGTTGCCAAGGGAAATACCCATGTTGACCATGGTATTGGCATTTGGCTGGTAGAAAGCACCGATAGCAGCAGCATTAGCGTTATGGTAATGGCCGTAGCCTACAGCGAAGCTGGCTTTATCAGCCGGATCGAAATCAAGCGGATGGAGAGCTGCCAGGGCATTGCTGCCGGCTGCCGCTCTGTTGATATTCGTATCCAGACGGCTGTAAGCATTGTTCATATCGCGGTAAATCTGCTGTGTATTAGCACTGGTAATACCGTTGACATAGCCGACATTTGCCGCACTGGTCAGATCTTTGCCATCTGCCACGATGCCGGTGATGACGCGGCCTGTAGTATTGCCATCCTTGTCCTTACCACTGACATCAATCTTCGTGGCCGTGCTGTTGCCACCAATCTGGATAGTGTCACCTTTAGTATTCGTGTGGATGAGGTCACTCGTCGTCTTGAGGCCCGAATCCAGAGCAGACAGGTTCTGGCCAACCGTATTACCACTTCTGATGTAAGAACCGTCCTGATCGACATGGACTTCCTTGTAGAGCGTATCCCCGGAAATCAAACCCGTATCGTCGGAAGCGACCTTGCCGTCTTTGGCAGAAATCGTATAGGTCTTGTTGCCGGTCGTTTCATCCGTTTTTGCATCAATCGTAATATGGTCGTCGCCAGCCTTGACCTGTACTGCATCCTGCGACAGTTTCTTGATGACTGTCTGACCATCTTTCGTGATATTATCCAGAGACGTATTTGCCTTACCATCCAATTTGGTATTCATATCACCGGTCAGATCACTGATAGCTTTGCTGACCGTTTCACCGGAGACAGCACGCTTATCATCCGCTTCTACTTTGCCAACAGCAATCTTTTCAGAGAATTTATTAGCTTCGTCAGCAGTCAGGTTGGAGCCATCTCTATTGGCTTTAGTACCTACCGCTTTGAAAACAGTATCCCCAGTTACAAGGCCCTTGTTTCCAGATACCACCTCGCCGTTGCCAAGCTTTTTCTGCCAGGATTTCACGTTGTCATCGGAAAGATTAGAAGCGTCTACATTGGCTTTGTTTGCTAAATCCGCACTCGTCTTGGTCTTGACATCCTGAATAGCATTGTAGACTGTCCCGCCATCGACGATACCCTTATTATTTTCAGTTACCCAACCGTCAACTGTCACATCCACCTTGTAGGTGTCGACGCCATTCACATCCCGGTGGGATACGCTCGTGTGGCTGCCGTCTTCCATCCCGATTGAACCTTTGGCCAGGTTCTTGATGACAGTTTCCCCGGCAGAAGAAATATTGGACAGGTTTTTCAGTTTGGAAATATCTCCGGTGTTTGTGCCTACCTGTGTATCCAGAGCAGTCAGGTTCTGGCCTGTCGTCATGGTGTCAGAAATATAGTTCAGTGTCTTTCCTTCGGCTGCGACCGGTTTGTTGTACGCATAGACCGTCTTGCCTGTTACCAGCTGACCGTTATCAGCTGCGATGCTGCCCGTACCTATAGCTGCACCCCAGGCGTTTTCATTGACTGTCTTATCTTCATCCGTGACAGCTGTGCCATCTGCTTTATGATTCAGGTTCTTCCCGATATTGGAGGCATCCACATTGGCCTTGTTTGCCAAATCCGCACTCGTCTGATTTTTGACATCCTGCAAAGCACTATAGACCGTACCGCCATTGACGATTCCCGTATTATTTTCAGCTACCTGACCATCAACTGTCACATCCACCTTATAGGTTTCAACCCCATTCACATCCCTATGGGATACGCTCGTGTGGCTGCCATCTTCCATTCCGATTGAACCTTTGGCCAGGTTCTTGATGACGGTCTGACCTGCTTCGGTGATATTCGACAGGTTCTTCAGGTTCGTGATGTTTTCTGTATTGTTCGAGATGTTCGTCGTATTCGTACCAATATTATCGGCATTCGTCTTGATCTGTGTATCCAGAGCAGTCAGGTTCTGGCCTGTCGTCATGGTGTCAGAAATATAGTTCAGTGTCTTTCCTTCGGCTGCGACCGGTTTGTTGTACGCATAGACCGTCTTGCCTGTTACCAGCTGACCGTTATCAGCTGCGATGCTGCCCGTACCTATAGCTGCACCCCAGGCGTTTTCATTGACTGTCTTATCTTCATCCGTGACAGCTGTGCCATCTGCTTTATGATTCAGGTTCTTCCCGATGTTATCTGCATTCACATTAGCCTTCATGCCGTTTAGTTTCTTCAACTGTGCGACGTTGACGGCATCGGTTTCCTCTTTACCAGCAGCCACGCCAGTAATCTGACGAGTTTCATCTGCTGTACCAACGGATACAGCCGCCTTCTTGGACGTCCATGCAGCTGTAGTATCTGCTGTTGCACCAGTGGGATCATACCCGGCAACACCGGCTGCTGTCGTTGCTTCAGAACCGCTGCCAATAGCCACGCCACCTTCTTTGGTCACTTTTGCATTATGGCCGATGGAGACCACGTCAGAAACGGTCGTAGTATCCACATTATCAGCGGAACCCACAATAATATTGTTCTTTGTATTCGTCAGGGTGTGATTATCCCCAAAGACGATATTAGACTTGTTCTTATCCGTGCTTGTGCCGGTTACCGTATTTTGAGAACCGATGATGTAATCGTTCTTGCCATTTTCAAGGGTGGTATAGAAACCATCCACATAGTTCAGCTGAGTTGAGCTGTCTTTATCATATTTCTCCCCGCTGCCGGTAACGGTGTTTCCAACGCCGGTGACCTGGGTCATATAGGCATTTTCAACAGAGTTGCCGCCGCCCATGACCATGACCTGACCGCCGCTCCCAGGAACGGCTTCCTTCAGTGCAGCTGTCATATCTCCTGACAAATTCAAGTTGCTGATAGTCCGATAGGAGTCCTTGACTGTGTTGCCTGCACCCAGGATGATGGCCGCGTTGGAATCCGTGGTCACATTCGCCTGCCCGATGAGGCTGTTGGCGACGCCGCTGTAGGGCTTTGTTGTGTCCATATTCCTGTTGATATTGACCGTACCAAGGGACAGCGCTGCCGCTCCGCGGAAATCAGTGCCTGATACAGTTCCTTTATTGTAAATACCGGAATAGGAACCGGCTACCGTAGAAGCCAGGCCATCCGCATGGGTGATAAAGCCGGCGGCCAGGCTGGCTCTGCCACTTGCTCCGTCATTTTTTTCATTGGTGTAGGCATTAAGGCCAAAGGTAGGAGCATTCGTACTGTTGACAGAGTAGTACTTGATATTGTGTGTGGAATCGTTCAGCGTATCCACATTGGCTTTTACCTGGGTGTCAAGAGCAGTCAGGTTCTGGCCTGTCGTTTTATCTGCAGAAACATAGTTTAGCGTCTTGCCAGATTCTGCAACCGGAGCGTTGTAGGTGTAGACCGTACCACCGGTAACCAGCTGCTGAGAACCGTTGTCGGCAGCGTTTGTTGCTTTGGAATCAGCAATCTTGCCCGTGCCGATAGCTGCGCCCCAGAGGTTTTCATTCGCTTTTTGAGCCGCTGTGGATGCATCTGTATCCTCAACGGAATTGCCGTTTTTGTCCGTCGTATAAACCTTGATGTTGCTACCGATATTGCCCGCATCTTTCTGGGCATACTGCTTCAGCTGTTTCACCACTACCACATCATGGTCATCCTGGCCCTCAGCCACTTTGACCAGACGGTTGTAGCCAGCCGTCGTATACGTGTTCTCCTTGGTTACGGATACGGACTCTGGAGCCTGCGTATAGTCATTAGTCGTGCCATCGGCATTGGTCTTGCCGTCCGTACGCTGTTTCCATTTGATGGTATAGCCAGAGACATCGCCCACATCGTGGCCGAAAGCAATTGTGCCCGCCTCATCGGTCGTCGCCTGATAGCCGATAGCCGTGCCATTGGCTGTGGTGACGACTGCCTGATGGCCAGCGGCCAGAGCACCTGTTGCGTCCGCGCCAGTAGAACCGCCAGCAATGCCTACCGAAGAACTGCCACGCACCGCGCTGTCGTAGACCACCTTACCATTATCATAGTCTCGTCCTAAGCCGCCAATAGCGGTAGCATTCGCTCCCAATACGTAATTATTGGAACCACCGAGGACAGCTGACTGCTGACCAATGGCGGCATTCATGATACCGCCACCAGCCGTCGACGCTATGCCTGCGGCTGTATTATCACGTCCGCCGAATACAGCAGACTGATTCCCGATAGCATCGTTATTGTCGCCGCCAGCAACCACAGAGGTAGCACCGGAAGCAACATTGTCCAGGCCACCGACAACGACACTACTCTTGCCGGATGCTAGACCTTTACCAGCGCCGATAATGACAGAATTTGCATCGGCAGCACCATACTGCTTCGTAGCGTCTCTGTCCTCTACAACGCCACCGATGATCATACCTTTTGCTTCGTTATCGTTATAACCAGTGCCAAGGTTGTGTTTCAGGCTGATGGTATTGCCATTCGTCTTATCGATGTTGATGCCCCAGCCGGCGTTGACGGACAGAGAATTAGACAAATCGGTTTTCTGCTGTTTCAGGGCGGAATAGACCGTACCACCGGTAACGAGGCCAGAGTTGTTTTCCACTACCGAACCATCATCTTTGACATCAATGGCTCCATCACTTCCCGTTGCAGATAAATGGTTGCCAAGCTTGACGCTGATTCCATTAGTATCTACCTTGATACCTGTACCGGCCTTTGCGGAAATCTTCTTGTTCGTAAGATCAATACCATCGCCTGCTGTATAGGTCACATCAGAGATTTTATCCGTCAACTGCTTGACATTGACAGCATCCGTATTAGCAGTACCCGCTTTTACATTAGAGATGGTTGTGCCATCTTTGCCAGCCAGAGTAATCTTTGTATTATCAACTACATCATTTGAGGAGTCATACTGGACCGCACGACCGACCTGCTTGTCCAGGTTTGTCAAGTTCTGTGCCGTAGTATTCGCGGTTTTGATATAGGTACCATCTGACGTAGGACGTACTTCTTTATAGACCGTATTGCCAGTAACGAGCTGTTTGGAGCCGTTTGTATCTGCATCTGTAACCGTTGCGTCAGAATTAGCAATATTACCTGTACCAAGTGCCTTACCCCAGGCATTTTCGTTGGCAATTTTTTCCTTCTGTTTTTGTTCATCTGTTGACGCAGCATCACTGTATTTCGTGAAGTTCAGGCCTACATTACCGGCACTAACATCTGCTTTGCCGCTGATATCGACAGGCTGACCACTGCCTCCAGACATTTTAGCATTCTGGATGGCATCATAGACAGTTCCCCCTGTTACAAGGTCGCCATCGCCAGATGCAACCTGACCGGTCTTGATATTGACTGCATAGGCCGTAGCATTGCCATCTGACTTAGAAGTAACATAAGTATGTGCGCCATCGACAACTTTAACTGCTTCTTTAGCTAAATTACGGATGACAGTTTTCCCATCATTTGTAATATTGTCCATGGCTACATTAGCCTTATTCAGCATAGCATTGTACACGGTACCACCAGTGACGAGTTGGTCATTCGCATTAACAATTGCACCTGTACCTAAGGCCTGACCCCAAGCGGATTCATTGGCCGTCTTTTCTGTATCAGAAGCTGCCATCATGACAGGTAATCCCGTCTTGGAATCTGTAATGGTATTGCCGGAACCATCTTTTTTGACCACCTGCAATTTACTGCCAATATTATCAGCAGCTACATTAGCCTTTGTATTATCAGCAGTTGTCACCTGTTCCATCGTTACAGCATCATGGCTATTGATGCCGTCAGCGATTTTGACCAGACGGTTATAATATGATGAATCATAATAATTTGTAGTAATAACAGGAGGCACATCATACTCATAATGCGTTCCATCTGCATTAGTATGATGATAAAAACCCAAAGCGTTCGGTTGCTCTTCTACCCATTTTACAGTATAGCCAGAAACATCGCCTTTATCATGGCCAAAGGAAATGGTGCCTGGCTGATTGGCCGTCGCCTGATAACCTAATGCTGTCGAAATGTTCGTATACTCGGGCCTTTTACTACCATTCGGAGCTATCTTGACGGTCCTCTGCACGCCTTCATTGGTAACGACTGAGCCATTGCCCATCGCCAAAGCGTAGAAAGCAAGGTTACCTGTCGACCCGCCAGCAATGCCGGTCGACTGTATTCCTTGGACAACGCCATTAGAGCCGCCTACTAATGTCGAATCTGCACCCAAAGCAGTATTTTGGAAGCCACCGACTACGGTGGAACATTCATCATAATAGGAATTATCTCCATCGTAACGATAATTTCCGTCGCCAACAAGGGAAGCAGCGACATTACTATTACCACCCGCTACCAATGTGCCATATGTACCCGTGTTATTCATCGAGCCGCCAACAATGGTAGCATCAGTTCCCCAAGCCGTATTTTCTTTGCCACCAACTACCTGAGCATTTTCACCGGGGGTTTTATTCTTTTCGCCATTCAAGGCCCATGAAGTTCCAGGAACGGCAATTCCAAAAGTAAATCCCATCAAAGCAGTCAATACCATCGCCGTTAATTGACGACCTGTACGATGTTCCCTGGAAGTATTTCCCGTCGTACTCTTGCAGTGACTTTTAGCCAATTCTGAAACGACGACGTAACAATGTTTTGTTATAAATGACTTTAAATATTTTGTTCATAAAATTACGCATCCTTTGTTTGTAACGATTTTATAATACGCGCAGATTTTCTATAGTTTTTTTATTACACCACCTTTAATTTTATTGCATTTTTATACGTATTATACAATTTTAAGGTTAAGGAATTATAGCACGTATCTTATATGATGAAAAGGCTTCATTTAGCCATTTTACTTTCATTTACAGCTGTCATTACATCGTTTTGTTACGATATATTTATTCGTTTTATGATAAATAATCTATATGTCGTATGTACAATATATTAATAAAATATTGCATAAAAAATTTATAAAAAAAAGAGCATTTTATGAAATTGCCTGATGGAAAATTTCATAAAATGCTCTTTTTCCCTGTATATTATGGTATTATAGTGGTTTCTAAGCCGAATGTTTAACTATAATATGGTATTATTGTGGTATTATTAATTTAATGGCTATCATACATCGCACCACCCGCTTACAAAAGTCACGATTTCTTCGTCTCGTCCTTGGCTGTAATATCGAAGGGAATCCGTTGTTCCCGTACGGATTTCATAATGAAAATATTAATCGCTGTTGACATACTCATCCCTGTAGAGCTACAAAACTGTTCAAATTCTTTCTTCAAATTCTCATCCAAACGGATGCAAATCGTCGTCTGTGCCATTGTATACACTCCTATTTCTTACTAACACGCTGTTTAATCATTACACTTTGTTTCTTTATTAAGCCTTCCATGGTGCGCTATGCCATTTTCTGGTCCTGGCCTGACATTCAAACCCGTTCGTTATTTTCCGATACTGGCGATATCATCACCAAAGTGTAAAGTCCCCCCCCCAATGAACAATTTTTGACCAGTTCAGGTATAACTTCATTATATGGATTCACGTAATTCCCAATAATTCATCGCCAAATAACTTCTTGTTACTTATCAATAAATAAAGTAACAACTGATTCTATATCTCTATCATATACCAAATATCAGTATTTGTCACAAATTTATTGACTTTTTCTATATCTTATTTGCATTATTTATATTTTTTATATTATGTTTTTCTTGAATGGACAGTATGGTAACAATGATAATATAGACAGCACAAATTGAAAAAAGAGATTGTCCTTCGAAGACAATCTCTTTTACTCTTTACGTATGAATGGTTCAATTTTTAGTGAAATCTTAAAACCTCAAATTTTTCTACTGCAGCTCAGACCTCTATCAGATTTTGCTGAGCGCCTGGTCCATATCGGCAATGATATCGTCAGCATGTTCTATGCCAATGGAGAAGCGGATCATGCTGACAGAGATACCGCATTTCTTCAGTTCTTCCGGCGGATAGGCCCGATGGCTGGTCTTGACCGGATAGGACAGCGTCGTCGAGAAGCTGGCCAGGCTCGGTACGAATTTGATGTACTGGCAGGCGGCAATAAAATCTTCCGCCCCTTTGGCACCACCGGCAATGTCAGCACTCACCATGCCGCCGCACATGGCATCGGTAAACTGGGAAATGGCCCGGTCATGATACGGCGAACTTTCAAGGCCCGCATAATATACTTTTTCTACCTTGGGATGCTGTTCCAGGAACTGAGCCACTTTCAGGGCATTTTCACTGTGCTGGCGGACACGCAGTTCCAGAGTGCGCATGCTGCGCGTCAGGAGGAACGAATCAAAGGGGCTCAGGAGGTCACCGTATAACGTAGCATATTTCTGAATATTGGCAATATCTGCTGCACCAGCGCAGACGGCACCGCCCGTAAAATCACTATGTCCGCCCAGGTACTTGGTAGCACTGTAGACGACGATATCGGCACCCAGTTCCAGTGGCCGGCAGACGACCGGTGTGGCAAAGGTATTATCTACGACGAGCTTGCACCCATGCGCATGAGCGGCAGCTGCCGCTTTGCGGATATCCGTGACTTCCATGAGCGGGTTGGCTATCGTTTCCGTATAGACAAGCTTCGTATTTGGTTTGATATGGGCTTCTATATCTTCTGTATCAAAATCGACAAAATCAACGGTTACACCCCACCGCGGCAGTTCATTGGCAAAATAATCGTAGACACCGCCATACAGGACCGGGGACGATACGATATGATCGCCGCTTTTTACATTGCTCATGATAGTCGTAATAATAGCTGCCATGCCGGCGCTGAAGACGATAGCCCCATCGGAGCCTTCAGCAGCCCGCAGTACATCCTGAGCCGCATCAAGGCCCGGATTTGCCATGCGGCTGTACACATAGCCGGATTTTTTGCCTTCATAAACGCTGTCCAGCGTAGGCACATCGTCGAAGCTGAAGACGCTGCTCATATAAATAGGAATGACTTTCGGAACCGATACCGATTCCGCTATTTCCTTGGCCAGTTCATGTTCCCCCGCCCGGCACAACTTAGTGGTAAGATGACTCGTACTCATGACTATTCCCCCTCATCAGGCATCATATAATAGATAAAGTCGATGAGACAGCACTGCATATTTTTAGGTATCCAATAAGTCTGTCCATCATACATTCATTGACCTGCCTATGCGGTTATAGTATCATAAAACGAGTTACTTTTCTAATAAGAAATATTTTATCAGTAATAGGTGTCCCCTATTACACGAAGAGGTGCAACCATGCGTCTGCAACAGTTATTATACGTAAAAGAAATCGCCCGCTGCCGTTCCATGAACCAGGCAGCCGTCCATCTGTACATATCCCAGCCCAGTCTGTCCGAAGCCATACGGGACCTGGAAAAGGAATTTGGCATTACTATCTTTGAGCGTTCCCGCCGCGGTGTCAGCCTGACGGCAGAAGGCATCGAATTTTTGCAGCTGGCAGATAAAGTCATTGCCGATGCCGACGAACTGCGCAACCATTATCTCATAAAGAACGATGTGACACGGCTCCACCTGCAGATATCCTGTCAGCACTATGCCTTTGTCATCGATGCCTTCATCCATTTTCTCCGCACCTTTCAGCAGGAACGCTACACTATTTCCCTGAAAGAAACGGAAACCATCACGGCACTGGAAGATGTATACCTGAAAAAGAGTGCCTTCAGTATCGTCGCCATCACCGGGGAAAACAGCCATTATATTCACCAGGTACTAGACAAATGGGGCCTTTCGTTCCACGTATTATGTCCTGTCATTCCCCATGTGTTCATGAATATCCATCATCCCCTGGCCCGGCGCCAGTCGGTAACGCTGGACGACATACGGCCCTATCCCCTGATCCAGTATGCCCAGTCCGCAGCCACAAGATACGCCGACGAAGAACTGGTCACGCTGGATGATCATGACAAAATCATCTATTCGTACGACAGGGGGACGACCAATAATCTCCTGGCCAGTACGGATTGCCTGAACATCGGCACAGGCTATCTCATTCCGGCAGTCATGCCATCTGCCATCACCGCAATTCCCCTGTCAGGCCTCACCGTACAGGCTCAGATTGGCTATGTACAGTTCCATGCACAGCCATCCAATGAAATTATCGACGCCCTCATACAGGGCATCCAGGAATCACTGAGGACCTACAATCCGGGCAGATAATGCTGCTGTCATTCCTCCAGTAATTTTTCTAATTTCATCTGACAGTCCTTCAGGTCTTCCATTTGTCGTCTGACTGTTTCCCCATGAGTCGTCTCATTCTGTTTCATACGGTGAAGCAGCATTTCCGACTGGGAAGTGAAGAAATAAAAGATATACGTGAGAAAAAAATAGGCCGTACATGATGTCACTTCATGCACGGCTTTTTGAGGTTGTCTGAAAACCTTATCCTTTTATTTTTAATCCGTCATGAAAGGCCTGTCCTACGACGGGACCAATCAGACGATAGGTCATGGTAGAAATGTCAAAGATGATGGGCTGCAGTTTGTCATAATCGATTTTGCCGTCAGTCAGGACCGATTCATCAGCCTGCTGGGCTACGATTCTGCCCACGAGGATGCCCGTGTTATCATCATAGCTGGTGCATTCACATTCCAGTGTGACCGGAAATTCTTCGATAATCGGAGCATTGACATGAAGGCTTTTGTGGACGTGGCAGCCTGCTTTTTCTATCTTATTTACCTTATTACCCGTTTCTACACCGAAATAATCGGCAATGTCCACCGTATCTTTCGTAGCAAAGGCTACAGTAAAGGCCTTCGTGTGCCTGATGTTTTCCGTTGTCTTGTGCTTTGCCAGAAAGAGCGTGATTTCGCCATAATCCGACTGGGCACCCCAGGCTGCATTCATAGCATTAGGTACGCCATTTTCATCATATGTCCCGATGATAAATACACCTTCCGGCGCGATGCACGCCTTCTTCCCTTCAAATTCTACGTTCATTCGATATACCTCCTTAGCGGTTATTCTTTACTTAGTATACACCATCCTATCCCCCGACTGGAAGACGGACCTTTGCCCGTATGAGATCATCTGGATTCACAATTTTTGTTTTATTGCATTTTTACCAATTCCGACATACACCAGACAAAAGCCTTAGCACAACGCTGACCTGTATGCTGGAAATGATTTCCTTTGTTCCATTCTAATGTGGTCTGGATACGGGGCAGCATTTCCAGATGGGCATGCAACTGACGGATACGGCCCCCTACAGTGGCCATGACAGGGTTCCGCGTCCGTTCTTCTCTATCACCCAGACTCAGATATACGGCTTTCGTCATTGGCTGCTGCTGACTGGCATATTCCAGCCATCCAGGAAACCAGACGGAAGGGGAAGCAGCGGCAACCGCCGAAAAGGTATCGGTCTGCCAGGCACTCCACAAAGAAAAGAGAGCTGCCAGAGAATAGCCGCCTAATATGACAGGCACTTCATCAGACAAGTGAAATTGTATCCGGACAGCAGGCAGAAGCTCCTTTTCTACAAAATGCAGAGTTCCTGCCGCACCGTGCCCGAAGTCATCCGGGCCAAAAACAGCCGGACTATCCCAGGGAGATAATTCCTCGTTCCAGTCCGTTACAGGAAATGCCACAAACACGAAGGGAGATGGAGAGGCTCCGGCAATAGCGGTAACCTGCTCATCCAGTACTTCCCGGTCGTGGTCATCGACAGGCTGGACCAGTATATACGCCGGCTTACCTGTCAAATACAGGAGGCAGTCTCTCCCGTCAATAGAATATGTGGTTTTGTCCAAGAAATTCACCTTCCTTATCGTGTTCATGCATTTCAAGTTATGATATAGAAACATAAACAACCCAGGACAGTGCCCACTTCCATCTGTCCCGGTTGTTTATAGGTATTTCTCATGTTATAATGAGTACAAATTTGATAACATGAGGTGATTAGTTTGAAAAGGAAACAGTTTGCATCCATTTTAGCTGTCGTGGCCATGTTAACCAGTTTTAGCATGACGGGAACGATTGAAGGCGCCAGCCGGGCTGAGCTGGCAGCCATCCACGTCAATAAATCGGGAAATTTCCAGTACTGGAACCGCGATTCCGCCGCTAAAGAAAAGCTGGTATCGTATGTAAAGGATGTAACCAATCCGAAGAGCCCCAATTTCATTCCTGTAGAACATCGTCTGGCCGTCTTCGACATGGATGGGACTCTTTTGGGCGAACGGACACCGTCCTACACAGATGGCGTCTTTTATGCGGACCGGGTCCTCCACGATCCCGACTGCAAGGTATCGGCAGAAGATAAAAAATTTGCCCAGGACTATTGGGATGCCATTTCTCAGCGTAAGCCCGTTCCACCAGAAATCGACAATAATTTATACAACAAATTATACGCCGGACTGGCCGGAATGACACCGCAATCTCTGGACGCCTATGCACAGGGATTCATGAAAAAGCCGGTCATCGGCCTGACCAACCTGACCTATGGCGAAGCATTTTATATGCCCATGGTGGAAGTCATTTCCTATCTGCAATCCAATGACTTTACGTGTTACATCGTCTCTGCTTCGGACCGTCCCCTCGTCCGTGCCCTGACCCGTGATGTCATCCATATTGCGCCAAACAACATCATCGGTTCCGATCCACAGATTGTCGCTTCTCATCAGGGAGATACAGCCGGCGGTTCATACCAGATGACATACGAAGATACCATCCAGTACGGTACGCTGGACCGGGTCAATGAAAAGATGAATAAAGTATCCTCTATCGTCCGGGAAATCGGGATTCAGCCGGTTCTGGCCTTTGGCAACAGCAGCGGCGATTATTCCATGTTCCGTTATACCTTGAAGGATAATCCTTACAAGGCCGCCGTCTTTAATGTACTCTGTGACGATACGCAGCGGGAATACGGCCGTCCGGAACGGGCAGAACGGGATAAGAAGACATCCGACGAAAATGGCTGGAATACTATTTCCATGAAAAATGACTGGAAAACTATCTATGGGGATAATGTAAAGAAAACAAAATAATAGCCTTTCAAAATAAGAGAAACTGGCACAGGACATGCTTTACATGCTCCATGCCAGTTTTTTTATGCTCCCGGCAGATCAAATCAGAACATAGTATTGTTATTTTCTGACTTTTCCGGAATATCCTGGATGACATCCCAGTGTTCTACCATTTTCCCATCTTTGACACGGAAAATATCGACTGCCGCCTGTCCTCGGTCTGATGCATTCAGCGTAATATGGTTATGGATGAATACAAGGTCTCCGTCGGCCCCGATATGCTTGATTTCCGCTTTGCTTTCAGGAAATTCTTTCAGGAAACCGTTGATGCCATCTTCAAAAGCCTGACGCCCGTCGCGGAAACCGGGGCTATGCTGAATATATCCCGGTGCTGTCAGACTGTCTATGACAGATGTATTGTGCTTATTGAATACTTCATTCCAGAAATATTCGACCATCTGTTTGTTATTCTTGAACGCCGGCATCTTATCCGCAGCAAAGACAGGGCTGGCAGACATAGCTGTAACCAGGCTCAGTCCCAGTATCAGGGTCATCATTTTCTTCATTTTTCTCATCTTCATAAACGTTCCTCCTCACTCATGTTTCTTTATTTCATCCTGCATCTCTATAAATAAATTTTCCAAAGTGACTTCCTGCATCTGTTGCAACAACAGTTGTTTCCATGCAGTAAGATGCCTGTCCAGTACTCCTTTGATTGATTTTCCAACAGGACAGTTCGTATTCGGGTGCTCATGCATATGGAACAGTTCTCCTGTAGAATCCTCTACGGCTTCAAAGATATCCCTCACAGTAATATCTCCGGGCGCTTTTTTCAGACAGGCACCGCCAGTCCCCCTGCGGATTTCGATGAATCCGGCTTTCTTCAGGAGCTGCAGCGTCTTGCGTATATTGACTGCATTCACACCGGTCGTATCGGAAAGGACTTCGGAAGTTACTTTCTCTTCTTTTTCATATTCTTCCAGATATAGCAGGATATGGATGGCCACGGTCATACGACTGGAAAATTTCAACAGAATCACCTTCTTCGCTTTTGTTGTTGTCCGAACAGCTACATCATAACATATTTTCGTTGTAGCGTAAATAGCAACAACAAAAATGTGCATATAAAATGTTTGATTACAAGGCTATTTTTAAAGAAACGTCAGGAAGACAGACTAGTCATCAATCAATAAAAATAAGGCCCATCGTCATGTGATGAGCCTTATCTATTGCTGTTTATCAATATTTCAATGCATAGTCCAGAACGCGCCGGACGTTGGCTTTTGTTTCTTCAAAACTTTCTCCCGGCTGGGCTTCATATAATTTATGGAAGCCATCAAACATGCTGGGATCGTAGTAATACTGATGACCGGCTACCAGATCGGGATTCTGGGTTTCTTCGATCCAATCTATTTCTACTTTCCCATATTCCGGGTTTTCTGCAATCAGGTCCTGCAGGGCCTGTCTGGCATTGGCGCAGTACGGGCAGCCTGTCAGATAAAAAGCTGTAATTTTTTTCATGTCTATACACTCCTTATATTTTGTATTGGCAGGCCGGATATCCGCTCTGCCTGTAAGTTGAACAAACGCATATTCTATATTGTTACTATAACATAATTCGATATGAAATTTCCACAAAAAATTAGAAAAAGCCGGAGCCGTCTCATCATGACAGCTCCGGTTTTCTTACATTACATCATATTTTATTTTTATGCTTCTTCTGTTTCAGCTTTTTTGTCGGGAACGACAGCCTTGTAAATCAGGCCGACGATGAATCCAACTACGAGGAACGGAATCCAGTCCATGCCGAGGGAATGGAGAGGCAGTCCCTGGAAGATAGCGTCAACAGGTCCCAGCGGAACCTTAGCCGTCTGCAGGCCCGTTACGAGAGCCGGCACAAAAGTGAAGGCTGTCGAGCAGACCCATACACAGCGGCGGCCGCCGAACAGATTGTGTGTAAAGGTAAGAATAATGTTAGCAACGACCAGAGGATATACGAACATCAGGACCGGGATAGCCGCGACGATAATGGTCTTCAGGCCGGCAGTTGCTACCGCAAAGGATGCGATGGTAAAAATGGTAACGTAATTCTTATAGCTCGTCTTGCCGATGAGCTGATGGAAATACGCTGCGCACGAGGTAATCAGACCGATAGAAGTGGAAAGACAGGCCAGGAGTACGATGACTGCCAACAGCAGGGCACCGCCATACCCGAAGAGAATCTGAGCGCTCATGGAAAGGACAGGAGCACCTGTTTCCTGAATGGAAATGGCCTGTACGGACTGGGCACCGAGATAAGCGACGAAGACGTAGACGAAAGCGAGCAGCGATACAGCCAGGCCGCCGGCTTTGAATACTTCATGGGTAATTTCTTCTTTCGTCGTGGCACCGTCTTCCTTGACGAATTCGATGACCAGAATAGCAAATACGAAGGCTGCGATAGCATCCAGTGTATTGTAACCATCAATAGCGCCCTGTGCCAATGCCGTCGTTGCCGTAGCATAAGCCGGCAGCGGATTCTGGGGAACGCCCATAGGCGTAATCAGGGATTTTACAATCAGTGCCAGAATGGTGAGCAGCAGAGCCGGCGTCAGGATTTTTCCGATGCGGTCAACCAGTTTGGCCGGGTTGATGGAGAGCCACCAGGAAAACACGAAGAATAATACCAGGAACGCCCACATAATCGGCTGGGAACCGCCACCATCGAGGAGCGGACGGACAGCGATTTCATAGGAAACCGTCCCGGTTCTGGGAATAGCAAAGGCAGGACCAATAGCCAGATAGGAAATGACCGTGAAGAAAATAGCGTATCTTTTATCTACACGATTCATCAGTTCCTGCAGGTTGCTGCAGCCCGAATAACCCATGGCCAGTACGCCCAGAAGCGGCAGCCCTACACCGGTAATAACGAAACCAGCAACAGCGTACCAGACGTTCGTACCTGCTGCCTGACCCATGGATGCAGGGAAAATAAGGTTACCGGCACCAAACCATAAGGCGAATAACATTAAGCCAATTGCAATCGTTCTATTGCCCTTTTTTCCTCCCATACGTCAAACCTCCTTACTTATAAGAACAGATAATATAGAATAATAACAACATACCAGAAGCTCGGCTTCATTTATTGTTTGTTTTATTCTATCATAAATTTTTAAAGTTATCCACCCTTTTAAGTAGCAGATTTGCATATTTAACCTTATTTTAACTTTGTTCTAATATTCATTTAATTTGAATGTGAATTTTTTCCTTTATAATATCTGAATCGCCATAATAAAACAAAAAGATTATCTGATTGCTCATCATTATTCCTAAAATTATTCACTTTTATTTTTTAAGCATACTTTCATTGTCCGTACGACATAATCATTTTCTTCCCTGCCGCGGACAGCCAGGCGGATATAGTATGGAGTAAGGCCGGGATAGTTGCTGCAGTCACGGATGAGGATGCCCTGCTCCTGCATCTGCCCAGCCAGTACCGCAGCCGTCATGCCCGTCTCCCTGATATGGCATAACAAAAAATTAACAGACGGCGGACAGACTGTCACACCGGAAATACGCGACAGTTCCTGTCTCATCCTCTCTCCTTCTTCTGCCACCATTTTGCAGGATATCTGTTGATATTCTGTCTCCCGGAAAGCCGCAATCCCGGCAATCTGGGCCAGTGTATTGACATGCCAGACGTCGGTCTGCTCCATCAGTCCCTGTATGACCGTTGCCGGGGCGATGCCAAATCCGAGCCGCAGTCCGGGAAGAGCATAAAATTTCGTCAGGGAATGAATGACAAAGACGTGTCCGGACCGGCTGGCAAAATCTGCCACAGTGAAGGCAGTCCTGTCATTGCGGAAATCGAGAAAGGATTCATCCACAATGACACATTGGCCCCGTGACGCTGCCCGTTCAATAAACGGAATCAGCTCCTGCCGCCTGATAAGATTTCCCGTGGGATTATTGGGATTACCGAGGACAATACAATCAGCACCTTCCGCCTGACGTTCTATGGCAGCCAGATCAGGCTGAAACGCTTTATCCGGATCCAGATAGGCATACACTATTTCTGACCCGGCAGACCGGGCGGCCCGTTCGTATTCGCTGAAAGCCGGTACGGGAATACAGACGCGGCGGAAATGAAAATGGTGGAAGTACAGATACAATAGCTCGGCGGCTCCATTTCCGGGAATGATGGCATCAGCAGGGATACGATAAAACCGGGACAAGGTTTCCCGTAGTGCCGTACAATCGGGATCTGGATAATGGACGACATCGTCCAGATGAGCCGCTATAGCTGCTCTGACTCCTCCGGCCAGTCCCAGGGGATTGATATTGGCACTGTAATCCAGCACGGGCCGGTCACCGGTATGACGGTATATATTGCCTCCATGTTCAAAGGGACGGATCATATAGTCACTCTTCTTTCTTTATGTCCATGGCACCGCTGATGAGCGGCACTATATTTAGCAACGTATAGTCCGGGAAGCGGGCAGTCAAGGACGCCATATACTGCTTTATTTTTTCAAACGGAGTATGGGAAGAAAATAATACGCCGCATACGGTCCCGCTGTGGGCCGTATTGACACCAAGAGCGCCCATTTTCCGGCAGGCCCGGACGAACTGAAAAAAATCCGGCTTCGGTAGTACCGCCTGGTGAGCCAGGGCACTCCTGGTCGCCGCCTCCCCTATCCGTTGCTCTGTCAGGCCCTCATCAAGGAGCGAGAGTGCTGACACGGCCGGAGCCGTATGAAGCGGCATGGCATCATCCCACTGCCGGTGAAAGGCCTGTGTATCCACCATTCCGCCCGTATCCAGTATGGCAATCCGGATGGGAGGGACCGGCGCATAGGAACGGATAAGATTGCCGCTGCGGTACTGGATTAGCAAGAGTCCCCGGGCAAATACGCCATCAACGGGATCGACCCGGGCCGCCAGATGACCTACTTCCTGCTCACTCAGCACCGTACCGCAGGCACAGGCTACGGCCTGTATCACAGCTGCCACGTCGGCACTGCTCGATGCCATGCCTTTTCCCCGGGGAATGGACGAAGTAAGGCTCACATGATAGGGAAAGACAGAACGTTGCAGATGCGCCAAAGTGACCTTCATGGCCTGCGCTGCTTTTTCCGGAAGCCTGGAAGGGGCCGGACGGTCAGACACACAGACCGTACTGTACAACGGTACCGGGCAGGTCAGGAGAAAAGGCGTCCCGTGACAGATACCCTGTACCAGTTCTCCGCAGGATCCGGGAACACGGACACGTATCACCATAAGCTCCTCCCGGCCCAGCACAGGACTGTAAGAGCAGTGCCCATGAGAGTCACGGCATACATGAGGTGTACAGCTCCACGGATATGACGGGCCCGCAGAGCCTGCCGCGCATCCCCCATATAGGCCCGGAAGGTCATCTTGCCGAAATAGGAATTATATCCGCCGAGACGGATATCCAGCGCCCCCGCCACCGAAGCTTCGGCGTAGCCTCCATTGGGACTGGGATGCTTTGCGGCATCACGGCGCATCATACGCCAGGCATTGCCGTAATCCAGACGCAGGAAAAAGGCGGCTGTAACAAATAACAGTCCCGTAATCCGCGCCGGGATGAAATTGCAGATGTCATCCAGCCGTGCTGCCGGCCGGCCGAAATACAGATATTTTTCATTCTTATACCCCAGCATGGAATCCATCGTATTGACAGCCCGGTAGAGAACCGCCAGGGGCAGACCGCCGATGGCATAGAAAAACAACGGTGAAATAATTCCGTCCGTCGTATTTTCCGCCACTGTTTCTACGGTCGCCCGGACAATTTCTCCTTCATCAAGCTGATCCGTATCGCGGCCCACAATCCAGCCGACTTTTTCCCGGGCCGCGCCGAGATGATGATGAATGAGGAATGTATAGATTTCCTCTGCCGCACTGGCCAGGCTGCGCGGACAAATGGTAAAGCTCAGGAGCAGTGCCTCTGTTCCCGTCGTGACATAGGGATTTCCCAGTGCGTCGAGTGCCCAGTACAAGAGGTACAATACGTTGAATACGACCAGAAGAACGAGGAGGACCACGACCAGACCGGCCATCATCTGCCGGATGGGGCGGGTCCGGCTGGTATAAAAGAGACGGTCCAGAAAGCCGATGAGCCGCCCTATAAGTGCCACCGGATGGAGACGCGTACGGGGATCTCCAATCAGGGTATCAATCAGTAATGCTGCCAAACAAGTTATCATAAGTCACTATCACTCATTATCCGTAATAATTTATCCATATCGAGATGATGCGCTGTCACCGCTGCCAGACGGTCATAGCTGCGTTCTTTTTCTGCCTTGTAGTTGCGCTGTGCCGGAAGTGGCGCCAGACCTTTATGACGGCGCAGAATATTGAGCATTTCCCGGCGGAACCGGTCGTTGTCAAAGAGACCGTGGATATAGGTACCAAAGACCAGCCCGTCTTCCCGGGCCGTTCCGGCTGTAAGCGAACAATCTTTTCCCGAACGCTGGCATACCACAAAGGGCTCGGATGCGCCGGAATCTACGACAGTCTGGCCCATGTGGATTTCGTATCCCGTAAGGTCACGGGCCTCAAGAGTCTCTCCCATAAAGGGAAAAGGACGGCACAGGGCCTGCACCTGATAGGTCTGTTTCCAGTCGGCAAAGGTTGTCCTGACCGGCAGCAGCCCCAGACCGGCAGTTTCCGGGAAATCTGATTCCGTATGATGCGGGTCATAAATAACCTGCCCCAGCATCTGATATCCGCCACAGATACCGATGACAGGCGTCCCGTCTTTTACCAGCTGCAATACGGCCCCGGCCAGTCCCGACGCATAGAGCCAGCGCAGATCTTCCGTTGTATTCTTGCTGCCCGGCAGGAGGATGACATCGGGATGCCCCAGTTCCGCAGCCGTACGGACGTAATACAGGGATACATCCGGTTCGTCAGACAGGCTGTCGAAATCGGTGAAATTGGAAATCTTCGGCATCTGGATAACGGCTATCTGCACATCGCCGGTCCGGGGTGCGCGCGGTTTGTCATCGAGAGAAACCGAATCTTCTTCATCGATGCCCAGCTGCTCTATAAAAGGGATAACACCCAGCACGGGTTTTCCCGTCTTTTGTTCCAGGAAATCCACAGCCGGCGTAAACAAGGATATATCGCCACGGAATTTATTGATGATGAGACCTTTTACCAGATTCCGTTCCTCCGGCTCGAGCAGTTCCAATGTACCTACCAGTGCCGCCAGAGATCCGCCACGGTCGATATCGGCCACGAGCAGGACCGGTGCCCGGAGATACTTTGCAACGCGCATATTGACGATATCATGATCCCGGAGATTAACTTCTGCCGGACTGCCCGCTCCTTCGATGACAATCGTGTCATACTGCTGTTTCAGCCGCTCCAGCGCCTCCGTCACAGCGGAAAAGGCACGGAGGGAATACCCTGTGTGATAGTCCCGGGCAGACATATTGCCCAGCGGCATGCCATTGATGATGACCTGGGAGCAGCTGTTCCCCGTCGGCTTCAACAGGACAGGATTCATATCGACGTCCGGTTCCAGTCCGGCCGCCTCGGCCTGTGCCACCTGGGCCCGCCCCATTTCCAGTCCTTTGCGTGTCACGTATGAATTCAATGCCATGTTCTGTGCTTTAAAGGGAACGACCTGCCGGCCCATGCGATAAAAAATGCGGCATAATGCCGTCGCCAGGATGCTTTTGCCTACATGGGAGCTCGTCCCCTGCAACATAATATATTGTGCCAAATCGATTCACCACCTGCGAAAGTCTAAGACATACATCATTATTATAAAGAAAACCTGCCGGAGATACAACCTCAGGCAGGTTTTGATTTGTTCATACTATATGCGGTTTTGACTGCGCTGTATGCCTTTTTACAGGATATAATGGCTCAGATCGACGTTTTGTACGACATCGTTCAGTTTGTCAGCCACGAAAGCTTTGTCAATCACGATATGCTTCGTTTCAATATCCGGTGCTTCGTAGGCCACGTTTTCCAGGATTTTTTCCAGGATAGTATGGAGGCGGCGGGCACCGATATTTTCTGTTTCCTGATTGACCCGGTGGGCATATTCGGCAATGGCGTTGATGCCGTCATCGGTGAATTCAAGAGTAACCCCATCAGTCGCCAGTAGTGCCGTATACTGTTTGACCAGAGACTGGTTCGGTTCCGTCAGGATGCGGCGGAAATCATCGACCGTAAGCGACTGCAATTCCACGCGGATAGGAAAACGGCCCTGTAATTCAGGGATAAGGTCGCTCGGCTTGGATACGTGGAAAGCACCGGCGGCGATGAATAAGATATGGTCCGTCTTGACGGGGCCGTATTTCGTATTGACCGTAGCGCCTTCGACGATTGGCAGAATATCCCGCTGTACCCCTTCACGGGATACGTCAGGACCGTTGGAACGTCCTTTTTCGGCAATCTTATCGAATTCATCGATAAATACGATACCCGCTTCTTCCGTCGCTTCGATAGCTTTATCGACGATGACATCCATGTCCAGACATTTTTCCAGTTCTTCTTCTTTGAACACTTCCCGTGCCTTGGCGATGGTCATTTTTTTCATTTTTTTCTTCTTGGGAAGGATACTGCCCAGCATTTCCTGGAAATTATTCGTCAGTTCTTCCGTCGAGTTGCCCGTCAGGATGCCCTGGATAGTCCGTTCCTGTTCAGCTACTTCCACTTCGATTTCCCGGTCGTCCATCTTATGCTGGCGGATATCGTCGAGCATCTGCTGACGGCGGCCGGACATGGGTTCTTCCAGCTGCTTTGGTTCTTCTTTTTCTTCTCCTTCATCGCCGGAAGAAAAGAAGACATCCATGGGGTTGGGGACTTTATCGGTCACGCTCTTCTTTTTCGGCCACAGGACCTGCAGAATACGCTTATTCGCTTCTTCTTCAGCTTTTCGTTCATAGCGCTGGCTTTCCTGTTCCTGAACCATGCGGATGGCATTGGCCACGAGGTCGCGTATGATTTGTTCTACGTCACGGCCTACATAGCCTACTTCCGTATATTTCGTCGCTTCGACTTTGATAAACGGCGCGCCGACCAGACGGGCCAGGCGGCGGGCGATTTCTGTCTTGCCTACGCCGGTCGGTCCGATGAGCAGGATATTCTTGGGGATGATTTCATTCTGCATATCTTCACTCAGCCGTTTACGGCGCCAGCGGTTGCGCAGGGCAATGGCTACGGATTTCTTGGCTTCGCCCTGACCGACGATGTATTTATCCAGTTCAGCAACAATCTGCTTTGGCGTTAATTCTATTTCGTTCATGCTATACCTCTTTCCTACATTGATTATATTTCTTCTACGATTACATTATGATTAGTGTAAACGCAGATATCTGCTGCTATATGAAGAGATTTTTCCGCAATATCCCGGGCAGACAGGTCCGTATTCTGCAGCAATGCGCGTGCCGATGCCAGGGCATAATTGCCGCCCGAGCCGATTGCCAGCACACCGTCATCGGGTTCGATGACTTCCCCATTGCCGGAAATGAGCAGGATGCGCTGGCTGTCTGCGACGAGGAGCAGGGCTTCCAGCTTGTGCAGGATTTTGTCAGACCGCCAGTCTTTGGCCAGCTCGACAGCACTGCGTACCAGATTGCCATTGTGTTCATTCAGTTTATCTTCAAAACGGTCGAACAAGGTGAACGCATCGGCTACAGATCCGGCAAAACCACTGACGATTTTGCCATGGTACAGGCGGCGGACCTTCTGGGCCGTTCCTTTCATAATGACCGAATTGCCCATCGTGACCTGTCCGTCACCGGCAATGGCCGTTTTGCCATCCCGCTGGACAGCACATATAGTCGTAGCATGAAATTCTGTTGTCATATCATATACTCCCTTTTATTTCATCAATTTCTTCCAGGGCCCGTTTGGCCAGAAGGCCATTCTTTTCTTTCTTTTTCATCCGTTTTTTGATTCCCAGTGGTTCCATGATGCCAAAATTGATGTTCATGGGCTGGAAATTATCATGGGGCGTTGAAATATACTGACTCAGACCGCCTATAGCCGTGCGTTTGGAAAAGGTCATGCAGGGCTTATCCTGCAGCAGCCGGGCGGCGTTGATACCTGCCAGAAGGCCCATAGACGCTGATTCCAGATATCCTTCGACACCGGTCAGCTGGCCGGCAAAGAACACATGTCTATTTTTCCGGTACTGAAGAGTTGCATCGAGCAGTTCCGGAGAATTGATATAGGAATTGCGGTGCATGACGCCGTAGCGGACAAATTCCGCCGATTCCAGGCCGGGAATCATGGAAAATACTCTCTTTTGTTCCGGGAATTTGAGATGAGTCTGGAAACCGACGATATTGTACAGCGTTGCGCTGCCATTATCCTGACGCAGCTGTACGACCGCATAGGGCAACTCTCCTGTACCGGGGATTTCAAGGCCTACAGGCTTCATGGGGCCGAACCGCAGTGTATCGATACCACGGGACGCCATGACTTCTACAGGCATGCAGCCTTCAAAGACGGCATCATTTTTTTCAAAATCGTGGAGTTCGGCACATTCTGCCGTCGTCAGGGCCTGCCAGAACGCTTCGTATTCTTCTTTCGTAAACGGGCAGTTCAGATAATCGGCTCCGCCTTTGCCATAGCGGGCAGCCCGGTATACTTTAGTCATATCCAGCGATTCCACAGTTACAATAGGCGCCGCGGCATCGTGGAAATGGAAATATTCTTCTCCTGTCATCTGGCGGATAGTCTCCGTCATGGCCGGACTGGTCAGCGGTCCCGTGGCGATGATACAGATCTGGTCCGAAGGGAGCTGCGAGACTTCTTCGTGCCGGACCGTCACCAGCGGATGATGCTGCAGATGGTCCGTAATATACTGACTGAAGGGGATGCGGTCCACGGCCAGGGCTCCCCCGGCCGGCACGCGGTGCGTATCGGCCGCCGCCATGATGAGCGATCCCAGACGGCGCATTTCTTCCTTCAGGAGACCAACGGCATTTTCGATATTGGCAGCCCGCAGTGAATTACTGCAGACCAGCTCGGCAAAGAGAGCTGTATGATGGGCCGGAGACGGTTTGACCGGACGCATTTCAACCAGTTCGACAGGGATTCCCCGCTGTACCAGCTGCCAGGCGGCTTCTGAACCGGCCAGGCCTGCGCCGATGACGAGTACGCTATTCTTCATTCACTTCTTCACCCTTTTTATGATTTTCACATTCCGGATTGCTGCAGAAGAGCTTATCCGGACCTTTTTTATAATGTTTGATGGTCATAATACTGCCACAGAGCTTGCACTTCTTATCTACAGGCTGGTTCCAGAGGACGAAATCACATTCCGGATACTGGCTGCAACCGTAGAAGACGCGGCCTCTTTTGGACTTGCGCCGGATGAGCGTACCCTTGCCGCATTTGGGACAGGTAATGCCCAGATCATCGACGATGGCCTTGGTATTATGACATTTGGGAAAATTGGAACAGGCCAGGAATTTGCCAAACCGTCCGAATTTATAGACCATAGGCGCACCGCAGAGTTCACACACTTCTCCCGAATCCTGTCCGGCTACGGTGACTTTTTCCATGCCCTCTTCGGCCGCTTCCATTTCCGGCTCAAAGACATCATAAAATTCTTTCAGGACGTGGACATAGGTGTCCTTCCCCTGTTCGATGGCATCCAGTTCTTCTTCCATATGAGCCGTGAAGCTGACGTTGATGATGCGTTCAAAGAACTTTTTCAAGAGATCGACGATAATGACACCCAGCTCGGTCGGAACGAACTGCTTATCCTTCTTTTCGACATAATTGCGGTTCTGGATGGTATCCATAATCGGTGCATATGTACTCGGACGGCCGATGCCTTTTTCTTCCAAAGTCTTAATCAGGCTGGCTTCGGTATAGCGGGCCGGCGGCTGGGTAAAATGCTGGAGCGTATCGATAGTCTGGTTGTGGACGACCGTGCCGGCTTCAATAGACGGAAGTACGGAAAGAGTCTTATCTTTTTTCGTATCTTCATACAGTTCCGTAAACCCTTTGAACAGCACAGTATACCCGGCGGCTCTCAGTTCGTAGGGGCCGCTCATGATGACGATGGCCATATGTTCCGTTTCCACAGGAGCCATCTGGCTGGCCAGGAAACGGTTCCAGATGAGCGTGTACAGGCGCAGCTGATCCCGTGACAAATACGGTGCCACCTTGTCCGGCGTCAGTTCAAGCGACGTAGGCCGGATGGCTTCGTGGGCATCCTGACTGGACTGTTTGGCCTTGTAGACATGGGCCTTGGCGGGAATATACTCTTTCCCATACGTTGCCGTAATGAAATCCCGGGCATTCTGCACCATATCGTCGTTGATACGGACCGAATCGGTACGCATGTAGGTAATAAGACCTACATGACCGTGTTCGCCGATATCAAGGCCTTCATACAGCTGCTGGGCCAGCATCATCGTCTTCTTGGCACCGAAATTGAGCTTGCTGACGCATTCCTGCTGCATCGTAGACGTCGTAAACGGCGGCTGGGGCTGGCGTTTACGCTTCCGCTTTTCTACTTTTTCTATGCGGTCCGGCTCATGGCCGGCTTCTTCCTGTTTTTCCCACTGCAGGGCCGACGCAATAGCTGCGGCCTGTTCCCCGTTTTCAATAGATGCTTTTTTCCCGTCGATTTTCGTCAGTTCCGTATGTAGTTCCAGCCCGTCTTCCGTCTTGTATGTACCTTCTACGGTCCAGTATTCTTCCGGTACGAACGCCTTGATTTCCTCTTCCCGTTCGCAGATGAGCCGTACGGCAACAGACTGGACACGGCCGGCACTGAGACCCTTGCAGACCTTCTTCCATAGGAGCGGACTCAGTTTATACCCGACGATACGGTCCAGGACACGGCGGGCCTGCTGGGCATCCACTTTTTTCAAGTCGATTGGCTGGGGGTTCTCCATTCCCGCCAGAACGGCCTTCTTCGTTATTTCATGGAACATGACACGGCATGACGTATGGGGATCCATATCCAGCAGATAGGCCAGATGCCAGGAAATGGCTTCCCCTTCACGGTCCGGGTCAGTTGCCAGATAAACGGTTTTGGAGCGGACATACTCATTCTGCAGGTCTTCGATGAGTTTGCGCTTATCGAACATATTGGTATAGGTCGGTGTAAAATTATCTTCAATATTGACACCAAACTGATTGCGTGGCAGGTCGCGCAGATGTCCCCGGCTGGCCATGACCTTGTAGTCACTGCCCAGGAATCGTTCGATAGTCTTCGCCTTAGCAGGCGATTCCACAATGACCAGATTTTTTGCATTTTTAGGCAGGGGATCCATTTTCTTCAGAGGCTGCTTCTCCGGCAGGTGGACCGTGCCCTTGATGACCATCTTTTCGTCGCCGCCCTTTTTCTTACGGCCCCGGCCTTTCTTTTTCTTGTCGTCAATGACGATTGTTCGTTTGATTGGAAATTCTAACATCCCTATATCCCAACTCTCTGTGTATCATAGTATCGTATATATTCTGCATGATTATAAACCTATGTATATTCAGTTATCCATGATACACTATAATCTCTGCAGGTTCAACCTCTATTATAAGAAAACTGCCTGTCCTGATGTGCCGGGCCCACAGAAAAACAAGATGCACGACTTAAAATGACAGCTAAAAAGTCAGCCTCATCTGATGCCAGACGGCTCCGCCGTGGACAGATTTGCTGCTCACGCCTTCATCGATAAAGCCAAAACCGCTATAGTAGTGGATGAGCCGGTCTTTGCAGGTCAGGACCAATCCGCGCCGGCCCTGACGGCGTGCATCGTCAATCGCCACCTGGATGAGACGTCCGGCATAGCCTTTTTGGCGATGTGAAGGAATCGTATTGACGCCAAATATCATCTGCCATGCGCCCTGTTCATCATGCATGGCGGCCCGGGCATACATATCGTCTGTCAGGTCCGTTTCGTCAGTGACCATGCCATCGACAAAGGAAATAAGTGTATCGCCTTCAAAGAGGAGCCAGAAATGATTGGCGTAATACGTCAGCCGTTCGTAAAATTCATTTTTCGATGCCGCTTCAGCCGGAGGAAAACAAGCCGCTTCTACAGCGCTTACGGCGTCCAAGTCCTGGAGCGTGGCAGTACGGATAGTAATCATGATACAAATGTCTTTCCTTTCTATTCCATCAGTAAAATCGGAAAAGGGGCTGTCGCACGTGCGGCAGTCCCCTTTTTCTTATCTTCCACCATATTTATGAGCCACGTCGATGCGCAGCAGCGCTCGTTTCAGAGAAGCTTGCGCTCTGGCTTCATCAAGGTCTTTTTTCTTTTCCTGCAGGCGTTTTTCCGCTCTGGACCGGGACCGTTCTGCCCGGTCCAGATCGATATTTGCAGGCAGTTCAGCCGCCGGTGTGATGACCGTTATGGTGCTGCCATTGACTTCAAGGAACCCGGAAGCCACGCAGACACAATGACGCTTGCCATCTGTTTCATAAAACAGCGGCCAGATACGCAAAGAAGCAATGAGCGGTGCATGACCGGGCATGATGCCCAGGTCGCCATCGAGGGCACGGACGAGGACAAAACTAACATCCGTATCCAGGACAGCAGCATCAGGCGTGATAATTTCCAGGTGGATTGTTTTGCCTGTTTCTGCCATGCCTTATTCTCCTTTCAGAGTTTTGGCTTTTTCATATGCTTCTTCAATATTGCCGACCATATAGAAGGCCTGTTCCGGCATGTCATCACATTTACCCGACAGGATTTCCTTAAATCCTTCGATGGTTTCTTTCAGCGGGACATACCGTCCGGGCTGCCCTGTAAACTGTTCAGCAACAGCAAAAGGCTGGCTCAGGAAACGCTGGATTTTACGGGCACGGGCAACGGTCAGTTTATCTTCTTCCGACAGTTCGTCAATACCCAGGATAGCGATGATATCCTGCAGGTCATTGTATTTCTGCAGAATAGCCTGTACGGCACGGGCCGTATTATAATGGTCTTCCCCTAATACGTGGGGGTCGAGGATACGGGATGTGGAATCGAGAGGATCCACAGCCGGATAAATACCGAGTTCGGCAATCTGACGGGACAGGACGGTCGTCGCATCCAGGTGGGCAAAGGTAGCGGCCGGGGCCGGGTCCGTCAGGTCATCGGCAGGGACGTATACGGCCTGTACCGATGTGATGGATCCGTTCTTCGTCGAGGTAATCCGTTCCTGCAGGGCGCCGACATCGGTCGCCAGCGTCGGCTGATAGCCAACAGCCGACGGAATACGGCCCAGGAGGGCCGATACTTCCGAACCAGCCTGGATGAAACGGAAGATGTTATCGATAAAGAGCAGCACGTCTTTGTGTTCTTTATCACGGAAATATTCAGCCATGGTAAGACCTGTCAGGCCGACACGCATACGGGCTCCTGGCGGTTCATTCATCTGGCCGTATACCAGAGCCGTCTTGTCGATAACGCCCGATTCTTTCATTTCATTCCACAAGTCATTGCCTTCACGGGTCCGTTCACCAACGCCGGTGAATACGGAATAGCCGCCATGGCCGGTAGCTACGTTGTGGATCAGTTCCATGATGAGGACGGTCTTGCCAACGCCAGCACCACCGAAGAGGCCGATTTTGCCGCCTTTGGCATAGGGGCAGATAAGGTCAACGACCTTGATCCCTGTTTCAAAGATTTCTGTACCCGTAGCCTGGTCTTCAAATTTCGGTACCGGGCGGTGGATTGGCCAGTAGTCGGCAGCTTCTACCTTCTTATCTACTTTATCAACTGTCTGGCCCAGGACATTGAAAATCCGGCCCAGAACGCCTTCTCCGACAGGTACCTTGATCGGGCCGCCTGTATTTTCTGCTTTCATGCCGCGCACCAGACCGTCTGTGGAGCTCATGGCTACACAGCGGACGACATCGTCGCCCAGGTGCTGCATGACTTCTGCTACCAGATCAATCGCCTGATCGCCTGTGCCGCCGGTGATATGGATGGCGTTATATATAGCCGGCAGGTCTTCTTCGCTCGCAAAGCGGACGTCTACGACCGGGCCAATGACCTGAATTACTTTCCCAATTGTATTGCTCATGAAGAGGCTCTCCTCCTTATTTAGATTTTCCTTCGTCCTTACTGCAGTGCATTGGCACCGCTGACGATTTCCGTCAGTTCGTTTGTAATACCGGCCTGACGGACCTTATTATAATGAACGGTCAACTTTTCAATCAATTCACCGGCATTATCGGTCGCGCCGGTCATGGCCGTCATACGTGCTCCCAGTTCACTAGCTGCAGACTGCAGCAGGCCATTGTAAATGACCATGTCGATATACTGCGGCAGCAATGTCGATAAAACCTGACCGGCATCGGGAGCAAAGAGGTATTCTTCCGAAGGGCCGCTTTTTTCCGATACGGAAGGTTCGATTGGCAGCAGCTTTGTCTGTGTCACGACCTGTGACAGGGCAGATTTGAACTTCGTATACACCAGATACACTTCATCGACGTTACCGGCGAGGAATTCTTCCGTCGCCTTCCGCGCCAGATTCTGGGCATGACCGAAATTCGGCTTGTCAGAAAAACCGGTCCGTTTATAATCCGGCGTGATGCGCAGATGCTTCAGATACTCTACCGGTTTACGTCCTGTCACGATGAGGTACGAAGCCGAACGGGGCTTATCTTTCAGGAGACTCACCATTTCCTTGTTGATATTGGAATTGAACGCTCCTGCCAGGCCCTTATCGGAACCAATGATAATATAACACGTACGCTTCACGTCACGCTTGACGAATAACGGATTATTTTCTCCTGGTATAGCTGCCGACAGACGCTGCAGCATTCCTTCCATTTTTTCAGTAAAAGGAGCAGTTGCCAGAGCGCGTTCCTGTGCACGGCGCAGACGAACGGAGGATACCATCTTCATAGCCTTTGTAATCTGCTGCGTATTCGTTACGGATTTAATCCGACGGTTTATTTCGCGTGCACTCGGCATAGACTATTCCTCCTCTTTAATCAGCTTGTGGCTTGTACCGAACTGCTTCGTAAATTCCACAATAGCTTTTTTGAGAACTTCTTCATTATCTGCACCGAGTTCTTTGGTCTTTTTGATATCTGCACCGACTTCAGGATAATTAGCATGCATGAATTTGATGAGCTGGTCTTCAAATTCCTGTACGTCTTCTACTTCTACAGGCATGAGATACCCTTTGACAGCTGCATAAATCTGGATGACCTGGTCTTCGACGGGCATAGGCTGGTACTGCGGCTGGATCAGCATCTGCATCGTCCGTTCACCGGCGTCGATCTGGGCCTTGGTACTCTTGTCGAGGTCTGAACCGAACTGGGCAAACGCTGCCAGTTCACGGTACTGGGCCAGGCTCAGACGGAGCGTGCCAGCAATTTTCTTCATGGCCTTGATCTGGGCAGACCCGCCGACACGGGATACGGAAAGACCGACGTTGATAGCAGGCCGTACACCGGAGTTGAATAATTCTGTTTCCAGGAAAATCTGGCCATCGGTGATAGAAATGACGTTTGTCGGGATATAGGCCGATAAGTCACCTGCCAGCGTTTCAATGATCGGCAGGGCCGTAATGGAACCGCCACCCAGTTCATCAGACAATTTGGCAGCCCGTTCAAGCAGACGGGAATGTAAGTAGAATACATCGCCCGGATACGCTTCACGTCCTGGCGGACGACGGAGCAACAGACTCATGGCGCGGTACGCCTGGGCATGCTTGGACAAATCATCGTATACACAGAGGCAGTCCTTGCCCTGATGCATAAAGTATTCGGCCATGGAAACGCCAGAATACGGTGCCAGGTACTGGAGAGGCGAACCATCGGAAGCCGTAGCAGCAACGACGATGGTATACGCCATGGCGCCGTGTTCTTCCAGTGTCCGTACGACACGGGCAACAGTAGAAGCTTTCTGGCCGATGGCGACGTATACGCAGATGACGCCTGTATCTTTCTGATTAATGATCGTATCAATGGCGATGGCCGTCTTGCCGGTGCCGCGGTCGCCGATGATCAGTTCACGCTGGCCTCGTCCGATAGGAACCATGGAGTCAATGGCCTTCAGCCCTGTCTGGAGCGGCTGCTTGACCGGCTGGCGGTCTGCAATGCCGTGAGCTACGACTTCGACGCGGCGATATTCCGTCGCTTTGATGGCACCTTTGCCATCAATAGGTGCACCCAGGGGATTGACGACACGGCCAATCATGGCATCACCGACAGGAACACTCATAACCTTGCCGGTCCGGCGTACCGTATCGCCTTCCTTGATGAGTTCGTCTTCACCGAGAAGAACGGCACCTACGTTGTCTTCTTCCAGGTTCATGGCCAGGCCATACACATTATGAGGCAATTCCAGGAGTTCCCCGGACATGCACTTATCCAAACCGTATATATGCGCTATGCCGTCCCCGACTTCCAGGACGGTGCCTACGTCATCGACGTTCATTTCGACGTTGTAGTCTTCGATTTGTTTTTTGATTATAGCCGTTATTTCTTCTGGCTTCATTTTCATTTTTCGTCCGTCACCTCATTCATTACGTCAGACTGAAGCAGGGAATGCTGCATATCCGTGAGCTGCCGCTTCAGACTGCCGTCTATTAGCCGGTCGCCTATCTGGACAATCATGCCGCCGATAATGGAAGGATCCATATAATACAGCGGTTCGATATGTTTGCCAGTCATCTTTTCCAGAGACGCGACCAATTGTTTTTCCTCTTCTGCTGACAGCGGTTTTACGAGGCGGATCTTCGCGACTTCGATATTCTGAGCTGCACGGGCCAAATCGATAAACCCGTCGATAGCCGCGATGATGGCCGCTTCCCTGCGCCGGTCTATCATGACGTAGAGAAACTGCAGGACAACAGGGGACACGTCATCAGCAAAAATAGCGTGGAGTGTTTCTTTTTTCGACTGGGGTGGAACCAGCGGATGATGGATGAACTTCTTCAGCTCCGGATTGAGCTGCATCGTATCGCGGACGGCTTTTAATTCAGTACCGTACTCGTCCATCTTGTGCTGTTCCTTTGCTATGTCAAACATAGCCTGGCTGTATTTGCTGTATACGGCTTCAGGAATCATGACTTTTTACCTGCCGGCTGCTGCCCGTCAAACTGCTTCAGGCATTCTGCTACCAGTTTCTGATTCATATCCGTATCCATGTTCTTTTTCAGCAGTTTTTCTGCCACAGCCATAGACAGCGTCACTACTTCATTTCTCATTTCGCGAATAGCTGCTTCCCGTTCATTGGCAATTTCAGCCTGGGCGATTTCCTTTTCCCTTGCAATCTGGGAACGGATAGCATCGAGCTGAGCCTGCGCTTCCTTGTCGGCTTGTTTTACAGCCTTGTCCACAATGGCCTGGGCTTCCGCATGAGCTTTCTGCAGCTGTGCTTCATAATCGGCTTTCAGTTTTTCCGCTGAAAGGCGGGCTTCTTCAGCACTGCTAAGGTCAGAAGCGATTTTATTCTTGCGGTCTTCAAGCACTTTTAAAATAGGCTTATATGCAAACTTGGCTAAAATAGCGACGAGGACAAAGAAGTTGATGAACTGGATTACCAGTGTAAAGTTAATATCTACCAAAACTTTCTCCTCCTTTTACCGAACTGTGCCGGTACAGTTTAGCCTGCCAGAGGGTTGGCAAATACGAGCACGATAGCGATAACAGCTGCAATGATAGGCATGGATTCAATCAGGCCTACAGAAATCAGGAAGTTGACCAGGAGCTTGCCGCCCATTTCCGGCTGACGTGCCAGACCTTCGAGCATCTTCGATGCGGCATGACCATCACCGATAGCAGCACCCATTGCTGCCAGACCAATACCAATAGCTGCGCCCATTGCGGATAATGCTAATACTAATTCCATAATTATAATCCTCCTTGATATATGAGTTACTTGTCTTCACTTACTCTTCTCTGAGGGAATCTGCCAGATACGATGTGGTCAGTATAGTGAAGATAAAGGCCTGAATCAGGCCGATGACCAGACTGAATATCAACCAGATGATAGGCACCCCGACGGGGACCAGTTTGTACAGCACTTCCATCAGGATTTCACCGGCAAGGATATTGCCGAACAGACGGAAGGCCAGCGTAATAGGCTTTGTAAATTCTTCCAGCAGGTTGATGACAAAAAATACAGCGAACGGTTGAAAATAATGTTTGATGTGTTTTTTCAGACCTTGGTTGCGCAGAGCAACAAAATGTACCATAAAAGATGATACCAGGGCCAGGCCCAGCGTCGTATTGAGATCATTCGTCGGCGACGTCAGGATATGCGGACTGGGCAGCAGCCCTAATTCATTGCCGACCAGAATAAACAGGAACATAGTCAGAAGGACCGACACGACCTGTCCCCACTTCGGACCCAGTGTTTCCTTGAACTGTGCCAGAAGTGCCTCTACGACAATTTCAACTGCGTTCTGGATACCGGAAGGAACCAGTGACCGGCCCCGCGTCGCGGCCAGCGTAATGATAATAACGATAGCCGCCGTGAGCCAGGTCATGTACAGCGTATCCATATTGACATTCATGCCAAACAGCTGATAAATCAAATGATGACCCGTATGCAGCTCCATGATAAGCGCCTCCTTTCCTTAAAGATGTCTTCGGATGCAGGCATGATACACCGCTTCGAAGTATATGAGAATCCGATACGTCAGGATGCCGGCTACGACCGCCCATATGCGGACAGAGGGAAACTGTAGCACCACAATGAGTATCAGAACGATGGTAAGTATACGTATCAGCGCGCCGCCACGGAGAACGGTAAACGCCTTTGCAGGATCCATCTTCATAGCCCGGAAGGACCGGCTGCACAACATGAGAAAGTATACGCCATTGATAGCGCAGCCAATAAGCCAGCCGCTGAGGTATTCCGCCTTTCCCAGAAGGAGCAGCAGTCCTGTCACCAGAAGGGTCAGGCTCAATAGTCTGAGCAGTGTCACTTTTACATATCGTGTAAATTCTTCCATAGGAGTCCTCTGCCCTAGCTCTCTTTCTGGCGTGGCGGATGATCGTTCATAAAACGCACGGCCTTCCTGAAAATAGACCAGAAGCCACTGACCGCCCCAAGAACGCCACCGATGAGCAGTCCCCAGGGAATCGTGCCCAGCTGCGCATCCACCCAGTACCCGCAGGCAATGCCGATACACATGCTGACACACAACGTCAGTCCCATAGAGGCGGCACTGACCAGTATATCCCGTAGGCGCACTGTTTCCTTTTCGTGTTTTTTCTGCATGGTCCTTACCTCGGCACAGGCTGCATTACAAATTTTCATGTATAGGATTCATGCCCCGCAATACAGCTATTGTATCACGGGACTTATGTAAAATCAATAATTTTTAGCTATTAGTCATAAAGCTAAAAAAAAGTATGTTTTATGAAAAATCCTACAAAACTCTGTAAAATTACAGAGAAAATTCTTTTGGCTTTTCGGAACCACTGCCGAAGGTATACAGGATAGCCTGTACAATCCGGCGCGACGCCTGTCCATCCCCATAAGGATTGACAGCATTGCTCATGGCATCATAAGCATCCTTATCCGTGAGCAGCCGCTTCGTTTCTTCGTAGACACGGTCCTTATCGGTGCCGATGAGACGTACCGTTCCGGCTTCCACTGCTTCCGGCCGTTCCGTCGTATCCCTGAGGACCAGGACAGGTTTTCCCAGAGAAGGCGCTTCTTCCTGGATGCCGCCGGAATCGGTCAGGACGAGACAGCTGTGATGCATCAGATTGGCGAACGGTTCGTATTCCATGGGCTCGATGAGATGGATGCGGTCCACACCGGACAATTCTTCTTCTACGACTTTGCGTACCAGTGGATTTCGGTGCACGGGAAAAACAATTTCCGTATCGGGGATTTCTTCGATGATCTGGCGCAGAGCCTTATATATATGTCTCATAGGTTCACCAAGATTTTCACGGCGATGTGTCGTCAGGAGAATGATGCGGTGATGCCGGAAATCGACAGTCTGTAATTCTTTGTCCTCAAAGTCATACCCTTCATCGACAGTCGTCATGAGAGCATCAATGACCGTATTGCCGGTAACGAAAATCGCATCTTTGCTGATTCCTTCCCTCAGCAGATTGGCCCGGGCCGTCGCCGTCGGTGAAAAATGAATCGCCGCTATGGCACCGGTCAGTTTCCGGTTCATTTCTTCCGGGAACGGTGAGTAAATATTTCCTGTACGCAGCCCCGCTTCGACATGACCTACGGGAATCTGCTGATAATACGCAGCCAGCGCCCCGGCAAAAGTCGTCGTCGTATCGCCATGGACCAGGACGAGATCCGGTTTTTCCACTTCCATGACCGACTTCAGCCCCTGCAGGGAACGGGTCGTAATATCATACAGTGTCTGCCCCTGGCTCATGATGTCCAGATCATAATCGGGACGGATCTGGAATAAATCCAGCACCTGATCCAGCATCTGCCGGTGCTGGGCCGTAACGGCCACGACCGTCTGGATCTGATCCGGATGTTTTTTGAGTTCCAGGACGACAGGCGCCATCTTGATGGCCTCCGGACGCGTTCCGAATACAGTCATTACCTTAAGCATATAAAAACCTCCTTGAACTAAACAAATTCTACTCATAAATCAATCTTTATGAGTAGAATTTGTCGTTTTATGCAGTATTCCTATTCGTTTTGCTGAATATATAATCACCGCCAGGACCACTGCTACGGTCAAGATACCGGTTTTGTAATTGACATTTGCTACAAAAATAGCCACAATTCCCAATACGATACTGACACAATACATGATGAGCACGGCCTGCTTCTGGGACAGTCCCAGCGCCAGCAGACGGTGATGAAGATGTCCCTTGTCCGGTGTGAAAATAGGCACGCCACTCATCTTACGGCGGATGATGGCAAATAAAGTATCCAGAATCGGCAGTCCCAGAGCGATGACCGGTACGACCAGCGCAATCGTCGCGGCAGTCTTCACCAGTCCCAGCACAGCCGTGACAGCCATAGTATACCCCAGGAGCATACTGCCCGTATCACCCATAAAAATCTTTGCCGGATTGAAATTATACTGCAAAAACCCCAGAGCAGCCCCCGCCATGGAAATGATAATCATGGCCGGCAGGTACTGATTCATGCTGACAGCCATGAGGAACATCGAAATGGACGCAATAAAGGACACGCCGGCAGCCAGGCCGTCGAGGCCGTCGATGAGGTTGACCGTATTCGTAAAACCGATAATCCAGAATATGGTCAGTGGAATCGCGACGACTTCCGGCAGGATGATCAGATTGCCAAAGGGATTAGTCAGCCATTCAATCTGGATGCCAAAGGCGACGGGAATTGCCGCCGACAAAATCTGCCCGACGAGTTTTACTTTTGCCGGGATGTTGCAAATATCATCCCAGATGCCGACACAAACAATGGCCGTACATCCAAGCAATAGTCCCAGCATTTCATGATTCATGGGCATAGAATACAGGACACCGGCCAAAAAGCCGATATAAATAGCCAGACCGCCCAGCCGGGGAATGATATGGGTATGAACTTTCCTCGCATTGGGTCTGTCAACAGCACCCACTTTGATAGCCAGTTTCTTGACGCTCGGCGTCAGGGCATACGCTACAATCAATGCTATAAAAAAGGGTACGAAATATACAAGCACAACACACGCCTACTTTCAAAGGGATTCTCGACACAACCTGTCAGTTCGTCAGGCTGCGCATCGGTGCCGGAATACGGCCACCGCGGGCAATAAACGCATCAGACTTATACTTGTTGATATCGATAATGGGGCAATGGCCCAGAAGTCCGCCAAATTCAACCGTATCGCCCACATCCTTGCCCGGCACGGGGATAACGCGGACGGCCGTTGTCTTATTATTAATCATGCCGATAGCCGCTTCGTCGGCAATGAGTGCCGAAATCGTGGCGGCCGTCGTACTTCCCGGAATGGCAATCATATCGAGGCCGACAGAGCAGACGCAGGTCATGGCTTCCAGTTTTTCCAAACTGAGGCTGCCCCGACCAACGGCTTCCAGCATGCCCTTGTCTTCACTGACCGGGATGAAAGCTCCCGAGAGGCCGCCGACACGGCTCGATGCCATGAGGCCGCCTTTCTTGACGGCGTCGTTGAGGAGAGCCAGCGCTGCCGTCGTGCCACAGGCACCGCAGCTTTCCAGTCCCATTTCTTCCAGAATGGCAGCTACACTATCACCCACAGCCGGCGTCGGTGCCAGTGACAGGTCGATGATGCCAAAAGGAACGTTGAGCCGGCGCGATGCTTCCTGGGCTACGAGCTGGCCTACGCGGGTAATCTTGAATGCCGTCTTCTTGATCGTTTCGGCGACGACATCAAAAGGTTCCCCTTTGACATTTTCCAGGGCCCGTTTGACAACGCCAGGACCGCTAACGCCGACACTGACGCAGCTGTCGCCCTGGGTGACGCCGTGAAAGGCGCCTGCCATGAACGGATTATCTTCTACAGCATTGGAAAAGACGACTAACTTGGCACAGCCCAGAGCATCTTTGTCTTTGGTCAGTTCTCCCAGTTTCTTGAATACCCGGCCCATTTCAGCGACGGCATCCATATTGATACCGGCCTTCGTCGAACCTACGGCAACGGAACTGCAGACCAGATCGGTACAGGCCAGTGCTTCCGGAATGGAAGCGATGAGCTTCTTGTCCCCGGCAGCATAGCCCCGTTCCACCAATGCGGAAAATCCGCCGATGAAATCGATGCCGATGGTCTTGGCTGCTTTATCCAGAGTACGGGCAATTTCGACGTAATTATCGAGATCGCTGCATCCGGCTACGAGCGCTATAGGGGTGACCGAGACGCGCTTATTGATGATGGGCACACCAAATTCCCTGGCAATATCTTCCCCGGTCTGTACCAGGTGTTCCCCATAGCGGGTCACTTTATCATAAATATTATTGCACAGAGTTCTGCCGTCACTGCTGCAGCAGTCGAGGAGACTGATGCCCATGGTAATAGTGCGGACGTCCAGGTTCTGCTTCTGAATCATCTGATTTGTTTCTAACACGTCATGGATAGTCAGCATTCTCTCAACCCCCTATCCGACACGGTGCATGGCATTGAAGATTTCCATGTTCTGTGCCCGGATTTCTACCCCAAGGGCATCGCCTTTATCTTTCAGCAGCTGCTGAAGTCCCCCCAGGTCTACCGATGCCTGATCCATGTCCACAATCATGGCCATATTGAAAATACCATCGAGAATTACCTGATTGATAGTGAGAATATTTACCTGATGTTCTGCCATAATCTGGCTGACAGCGGCAATGATGCCGGTACGGTCCACGCCGACTACTGTGATGACAACTTTCATTCTGATGCCCACTCCTTTTCCATGTACGGAGACATGATAGAATGCCCCTCTTGATCATTCTTCCCTATTATAGCATATATCCGCGATAAATTACTATTGCTTATTTTTTTAATGCCCGGCTGATGAGCGCCCGTCCTTCGTCCAGCAGTTTCCGCGCATGGTCTTCCGATACGAAACTTTCAGCATAGAGCTTGTACATATCTTCTGTACCCGAAGGGCGTGCCGCAATCCATCCGTCGGGACTGCAGATCTTGACGCCACCTATAGCATAATCGCCATAGGGAGAATGGGATAATACAGCCGTGATTGGACTGCCGCAGAGCGTCTTTTCCTCTACGTCGGCTTCGGTGAGACTGCTGATCTTGGCCTTTTCGGCAAGCGTTGCCGGCGCATCACTGCGCATGGCGTAAGGCCGGCCCAGTTTCTGGCACAGTTCGTCATAATACGCAAGGGGCAGCTTGCCTGTCACAGCCCGGATTTCTGCTGCCAGGAGGCACATGATCATGCCGTCTTTATCTGTCGTCCACAGGCTGCGGTCTTTGGCAATAAAGGAACCGCCGGCACTTTCTTCACCGGAAAAGGCAATCTTCCCATCGCTGTAGAGGGAGCCGAAATACTTAAATCCCACGGGAACTTCATAAAGAGGCACGTTAAGGGAGGCTGCCGAACGGGCCAGGAGGTCTGTCGTCACTACCGTTTTGGCAATGCCCAGCCCGTCAAAATGGCGATGGGTCATAAGATAATGGGATGCTACGGTCAGATACGCATTGGCCGTAATCATGCCCTGACTGCCCGAGATGATGCCAAAGCGGTCATAATCGGGGTCGTTGGCCAGGATGAGGTCATAGTCCCCGCTCTGCTTTGTCACGGACGACATGACATAGGCCGAAGAGCAATCCATGCGGACCTTACCGTCGTGGTCGTAATTCATGAATGTAAACTGGGGGTCGTACGTATCGTTGACGAAATCCATATCGAGGCCATACCGGTCAGCAATGGCATGCCAGTAATTCATGCCGGACCCGCCCAGGGCATTGACCAGAATGTGAAGCCGGGTCCCGCTGATGGCTTCAAAATCGATAATAGATGATAATTCCGCGACGTACAGTCCCTTATAATCATATCCCGTCACCAGAGAACTTTCCCGGGCCTGTTCATAAGGAATCTGCCGTACGTCACGATTCTTCCCTGCCAGCAGGCGGTTTGCTTCCGTTTCGATAGCTTTTGTAATATCCGAAGGCGCAGGGCCGCCGCTCGTCGGATTATATTTGATACCACCGTGTTCCGGAGGATTGTGGGACGGCGTGATGATGAGACCGTCGGCCAGATGATCTTTGCGGCAACTGTTATAACGCAAAATAGCACGGGAAACGGACGGAGTCGGCACAAAATCGTCGTCACTGTCGATATACGCCGCTACGCCATTGGCTGCCAGTACACCCAGTACCGTTTCAAAAGCCAGTTTGGACAGATAGTGTGTATCTTCGCCAACAAATAACGGCCCTTCGGCGCCAAAGGACTTTCGCAGATTGCACACTGCCTGGGTAATAGCGGCAACATGGGCAGCGGTAAAACTGCCATTTCCGGCCTGTCCCCGGTGTCCCGATGTCCCGAACCGCACCTGGCATGCCGGATTGGTTATATCTGGAACGATGTGGGCATAAGCATCAGCAATTGCCTTTAAATCAATGTAATCTTCTTTTCTGACTTTCGTACCTGCTAATTCGTGTACTGCCATAACAATCACCTGATTCCTTCATTTTGACAATCCCTGTAAATTTCTATACAATAACGTCATAATATAGAAAGTACTCTATTGTTTACTGTATGACTTCATTATAACAAAGAATGACCAAATATTATAGCTTCTTTGCAAAGAAAGGACAAAATCTCATGAAATGTATTTCCTGGAATGTAAACGGTCTGCGCGCCGTCATGAAAAAAGGATTCATGGATGTATTCCACCAGCTCGACGCCGATATCTTCGCCCTGCAGGAAACGAAACTGCAGGCCGGACAGATAGACATGGACCTGCCCGGGTATGAACAGTACTGGAATTACGCCGACCGCAAGGGATATAGCGGCACGGCCGTATTCAGCCGTCTCCATTCCCTGTCGGTCCACTACGGCATGGGCATCGACGAGCACGACCATGAAGGCCGTCTCATCACTCTCGAATTCGACACGTTCTACTTTGTCACCTGCTATACGCCCAACAGCCAGAGCGAGCTGGCCCGCCTCGATTACCGCATGAAGTGGGAAGATGACTTCCGTGCCTACCTTTCCGGGCTCAACGACAAAAAGCCGGTCATCCTATGCGGCGATCTTAACGTGGCCCATGAAGAAATCGACCTGAAAAATCCCAAGACCAACCACAACAACGCCGGTTTCTCCGACCAGGAACGGCAGAAGATGACCGATCTGCTGGCTGCAGGCTTTACCGACACGTGGCGCTACTTTTATCCCGACGTGACAGGCATCTACTCGTGGTGGAGTTACCGGTTCAAAGCCCGTCAGAACAACGCCGGATGGCGCATCGACTATTTCATCACCTCAAAAAGTCTCGACGATAAGCTGGAAAAAGCTTCTATCTATACAGATATTACCGGCAGTGACCACTGCCCTGTCGGCTTGGAATTAACATGAAATCACACAAAGGAGAGATACCTATGTTAAAGAAACTGACCACGACCCTGCTGGCCTTTACAGCCCTTGCCATTACCCCGGCTTTTGCCCTGCCTGTCGTACCAGAAGCTGGCATCAGCATCGGCGTCGGCACAAAAGAACAATACGCGGAAGCCAAGGTCCTGCCACGGACGACCATCGGTTACAAACGGGCCGACCGCGACCAGTACGGCAATCAGAACGACATCTACGCCAAATATAATGTCATCGGCTCAAATGTCCAGCTTCTTGGCGGCTGGCGCAACAATATCGACCATCAGTCCGATTCGACCTCCTTTTACGGTGGCATTGGCGTCGCTGCGCCCCATATTCTGGGAATCCAGCCCTATGCCACGTATGTCAAAGGATCCCATTTTTCTGAAGCCCAGGCCGGCATCAACTATAACATCGCCCTGGGATGGGGACTGAATATCAATTACCATAATTACATGCCAGAAGACGGCGATAACGAACACGGTGTTGGTGCCGGTGTCACATTCCATTTCTAAGAAATAACGACTATCACAAACCAGCCCCTCTTTTTTCTTTCCAGTAGCTGTAGTAAAATAAAACAAAAGAGCATTTACATGGTAAAGGAGAATGATAACTATGTTTTGTACAAATTGTGGAAAACCGGTCCCTGATGGATCCAGATTCTGCCCGTACTGCGGAACACCAGTAGCCAGTTCAGCCGATGGACCTTCCTATGAAGATGTACTAAAAAAGGTAAATGCGCAAAAAGAAGAAAAAATATATCCTATTTTCTGTTCTCCTGATGACGATAGTCCGGAACTGAGGCCTTTCCATGACGGAGAAAGAGGCAAATATGTCTTTGATGTAGGCAGGTGCCATTTCGAATACGATGAACGGCAGGTCGGCTTTATCCGTCTGGCAAAAGCCATGACAAAAGAAGCACTGTCAGATAAAGAACTGAAACGCATATACTGGAAAAATGACAGCGTAGAAGAGCTTCTGCAATTCCTTACGGGCGAAGAAGCGGCCGAACAGATTATGGGCAGCGTACTGAAGAAGGAATCTTCTCTCCTGTTATCCCGTGATATTTACGGTCTTACGAAGGATAATCTCCTGGCCCGTGACACGGCAGACGGGGCCCCTTCTGCGCTCGATGCATGGCAGGATTTCGTCCAGTCTCTGCTGGGCCAGGTTGGCAAAATCACAGGAAATGCCGAAGCGGAAAGAACTTACCGGGAACTGCGGAAAGAATACCGCGGCCGGATTATAGGCGGAGGCTTCGGGCTTGGCGGCGCTTTGCAGGGTATGATTACTGCCGGTGTTCTCAATCTGGCAAGTGGTGCGGCGCACAGCATATTTAATGCCATCGGCAACGCATTCACCAACAGCCGGGAAAAAAGACAGCTCGATAATTTGTTCCGTTCTGACGATCTGGTACAATCGTTTATTGATACGTACAGACGTTCTGTTTTCTATCTTACTATGGACGCCGCCGATCGCCTGAACCTTATTCCACCAGATCCAGAAAAGGATGAACTGCCTGAGGTCATGGAAGGTGCCATCAAGGATGGAACCGTAGGAAAGGATGAGCGGAAAAAAGCAGCATTCTATGTGCTGGACCGCAATCCCTACAAACCCCTTTCCTACAAGTTATTTTATCTCCATTTCAACGATAGAGACGGTATCGTTGACCGCATAGCCGAAGCGTTCGGACTTTCTGAAAAGCTGGAAAATGTCAAGTTCCGGATGACCAAAGGCGTACTGGGCTATTGGGGAAAGAAGAGAGATCTTCCCCTGGCCGATTTATTGGACTACATACAGGATGGGTGTCCTCTGATAGACGCGTTCATGTCCCTGGGTCTGCTTTCTCAGGCAGGTGACATAGCTGGTGCCCTGCATGATGTGCAAATGACCTTCCCCTATCCCCTTTTGGACAAGTTGAAGCAGGAAGCGGAAGAAATTGTCATCCTGAAAGGATCATCCCAGGAAACAGGCGATGGGACAACTATTCCTTCCTTTCATTTTTACGGAGTCTCCGATGAATCCATCACCATACCCGAAGGAGTAACCACCATTTCAGACTATGCGTTCTTCTGTTGCGAACAACTGAAGGAACTCATCCTGCCGCAAAGCCTGAAAACCATAGGCCACCGTGCCTTTTTTGATGTGCCATGTTTGAAGAAACTGGTCATCCCCCCTTCCGTTGCGACCTATCCGTTATCTGCCGTCGGGGACAAAACGGTAGTGTCCCTTTCTGAACACACTACTGTTGTCAATGATGAATTCTACAATATAGATGTGCGCCTCGATATTCCCCTTGGCGGGAACGTCTATGAAGACATGAAATCATGGGGACTACTGGAACGCAATACATCCATTTTTACACCAAAAAATGCCATCGACAGAATCAAAGGCGACAAACGCTGTGAGCTTCCCATAGAATCACGCAAGCTGCTTCCGCCTATTTCCGATGTATGCTATAAAGAAAGAAAACAGTATCCGGAAGTCATTCATATTCCCGAAAATACGGAAAATGAAGAAGATTCGCTGCCCTATACGAAACTGGATACAAAAGCACTGGCATATGCCCCCATATGTTATCTCCATCTCGCCGGTGATATACGGGAAATCGGAGAATGGTGTTTTATGAAATCCACCCTTCTTCAGTTCAAAGCGGAAGAAGGTCTGGAAAAGATAGGTGCCCATGCTTTTGAAGGACTGCATTTCCTGGACCGGGTGGAACTTCCTGCCTCCCTTTCCCATGTAGGCGACGGTGCCTTTGCCCATTGCCGCGACCTTCATTTCATCGAACTGTTACAGATGGACTGCCATATAGGAGAAGACGTATTTGCCGGAACGGATATCACGGTCTGCTGCCTGCCAGGGAGCACCTGGGAAATGTACTGCCAGAAACATGACATCCCCTATTTCCTGAAAGGGGAAGATTCCCCCGTACGCCAGGAACTGGAAGAACGGCAAAAACAAGAGGAAAAACGCGCCCGGAAACACTATGATATTTATAAAAATTCAAAAACCTATACGTTATACAGCTATCAGTCGGATTTCCGGGACACCGTACATACCATCAGTAATGACTGGGGCATCCCGATTCTCCCGGGAGGAGGAATCAATCCGAAAGACAATAAACGGATTTACGTCCGGAAAAGCCAGGCAGAAAAAAATGGCGACTATGACAGAGAAGCAATCGTCTCTGCCATCAGATGCTGTCCGGAAAAGCCAGCCTACCAATCAGAAGACGGCATGAGGGATATTACCATCCATCCATGGACCATGTCTTTCCTAAAATGTATCGGCGAAGACGCGTATATGAATTCCTCCCTGATCTACGTCTACGGCGGAACGAATATTTCCTATATTGGTGAAAACGCGTTTGCCGGTTCCAAAATCGTTGCATTTCATGCGACTAAAGTGATAGGCATTTGGGCCCGCGCCTTCAAAGGATGCAGCGAACTTTCCTACGTAGAAGTAGGAAACTGCCTGAACTCTCTGGAAGACGAAGCCTTCGCGGACTGCCCGAACCTCAAAACGATTAAATTCACAGATGTTACCCATATAGGAAAAGATGTATTCAAAAACACCCCTGTCACCGTACTCTGCTGGAGCGGCTCGTCTCTCTATGACTACTGCAGGGAAAACGGAATTGATGTGGAACCATACGATATGGGATCAGACTGGTAACGTACAGCATAATCGTAAAATAAAACCGTGCATGTAAAACGGGGCTGCAACAAAATGAGTTTTTTTGCTCATTTTGTTACAGCCCCGTTTGAAACTTCAGGTGGCTGACGGCAAAATTCGTCTTACAGATGTAGCCAATACGGAAGAACTTCTTCGAATCATACAGTCCGTTCCATCGCCCAAGGCTGAACCTTTCAAACTTTGGTTGGCGCAAACTGGTGCTGATCATCTTCTGGATCTTGCCGATGCGAAAAAACTGCAAGAAGAAATAAACACGCGGATACGGGCTCGCGATGACGTCTGCGAACATAATAAATCGCTGGCGAAGGCGGCCCAAGATGCCGGCGTTTCGACAAATCAAGAATTTGCAAGACTCCAGAATAGCGGCTATATGGGGCTATACGATGGAGAAACCAGCAGCTGCCATTAAGCGACGCAAGGGATTAAAGAAAAGCGAAGATATTTTGGATAATATGGGCAGTGAAAAACTAGGCGCCAACCTCTTCCGCATTACACAGGCAGAAGCCAAATTACGGCGTGAAAACATTCAGTCCAAAGAAGAAGCCAATAAGGCTCACTTTGAAGTCGGATATACTGTCCGCAAGGCCATCGAATCATTAGGCGGAACCATGCCAGAAGACCTCCCTACTCCTGATAAAAGCATCAAGCAGATTGAACATGAAAGGAAAAGTCAGCTGAAGAAGAAATAAAAAGAAAGGATGACATTTTATGATGAAGAAATTATCTCTAGCCCTGGCTATGCTTTGCTTATTGTTTTCAGTCAGCACGGCCTTTGCCGCCGACTACCTGGGCAATCCCCGCTCCATGAAATTCCACTATACCGACTGCCGTACCATCAAGCATCCCGAAAATTTTGTCCCCATCGACTCCCGTGATGAAGCCCTTGCCGAGGGGTACGTTCCTTGCGGCGTATGTAAGCCTTAATGATTTAATTATTTCTCTACTTATGTCGTCATTGTTATGGCGTCATTGAAAAAAGCAACCACCGCCTCATGCGATGGTTGCTTTTTTGTTGGTGCGAGTGAAGGGACTTGAACCCTTACGTCATAAGACACCAGATCCTAAGTCTGGCGCGTCTGCCATTCCGCCACACTCGCCTGCCGATTGTCATATGCGGTCTGACACGATATTTATTGTATCATGAAAGCGGGGACTATGCAAGGATTCTGCCAGTCCCCGGTTCATGCTTCTGTTTTGATTCTGTATCCCCTGCCCGTTCTGTACCGGTTACAGGTTCTGCACGACTTCCAGTGCTTTTTCATACTGATAGTCTTCAGGGTCATTGGGCTGCAGCTGGACTTCTATATCGGGCTGTATGCCTACGCCGTCGATTTCTCTGCCACTGGCAGTACGGTATTTGGCGACCGTCAGTTTGATGGCGTCATCGGAATCAATAGGATAGACGCCTTGTACGGTTCCTTTGCCATAACTCTTCGTTCCGATAACCGGCCCAAGTTTCAGGTCCTGAATGGCACCAGACACGATTTCCGAGGCACTGGCCGAGTTTTCGTTGATCAGCACTACGAGAGGAATGGTATCACCACTGCCATTGGCCTTGTATTCCGATTCCTCACCGGAACGGCTCGTAAACGACACGATGACACTGTCTTTGGGAACAAAATTTGATGCTACGGCTACGGCCTGATCGACAATGCCGCCGGGATTATTCCTAAGGTCGAGAATCATGCGCTTCATGCCCTGCTTGCGCAGTTCCTGATACTGGCGCGTAAATTCCTCGCCCGTATTTTCACTGAAAATCGCTACCCGGATATATCCTACATCGGTCCCTTCAATCATCTGGCCGCCGACGGTCTTCATATGAATCTGCCGCCGTGTTATGGTCACTTCCTGAGAGCCGCCATCCCGTCCCAGAGTCAGCGTAACCGTCGTATCCACGGGGCCACGGATGGTCTTAGAAATATCTTCCAGACTCATGCCTTTCGTAGACGTGCCGTTAATGGCCTGGATCAGGTCGCCGCGCTGGACACCGGCTTCCGCTGCAGGACTATCATCCATGACACCGGCTACAATCGTTCCTTCCTCGCTGGAACCGATATACACGCCAATGCCGGCATAAGACCCGGACGTCTGGTCGGAAAAAGCCTGGAACTCATCACCATCAAGATAGATACTGTGCTTATCTCCCAGCTTCTTTACGATTCCTTCCAACGCTCCGTTGAGGAGATCCTGCTTATCGACAGCGCCGGGGAAATTCTGCTCCACCACATGAAGAGTGCGGAAAAATTTGATGAATCCTACGGGTGTCCCCGTGTAATAGTAAAAGAGGCCCACTAGCAGCAACACACTGCAGGCTGCCGTAAACAGCCCCCAGGCAATGGCCCGGAACAACATCTGAAACATGTGTTTTTTCTGGTTCATAGTCTGCCTCGTTTATAAATACGAATTTGGATCAACTGGTTCACCGCCGACACGGACTTCAAAGTGGACATGCGGCCCCGTCGAATTCCCTGTAGAACCGGCATAGGCGATGACCTGGCCCTGGGAAACAGACTGCCCAGACGATACGGCCAGGGATTCGTTATGTCCGTACAAGGTCGATGTCCCATTGCCGTGGTCGATGACGACGGCATAGCCATAGCCGCTGATCCATCCCGCTTCTACGACGACACCGCCGTCAGCAGCATGGACAGGTGTCCCGTAATCGACACCGATATCAATACCGGAATGAAGAATCTGACGGCCAAAAATAGGATGTTCACGGTAGCCAAAGGGTGATGTGATGACACCGTTAACCGGCCATATCATCTGTCCGGAACCACTGACTGGCTGATAATAGCCGCCATCATCACCACCGGATGAACCTCCGCTGTCACCACTGCTGTCACTGGAGGACGCTGCCGCAGCAGCAGCCGCAGCAGCTGCTGCCTGACGGGCCGCTTCGCGGTCACGGAGCATCTGGGCAATCTGATTAGACGATGCTTCCAGTTCAGCATAGGCTTCTTCTGCCGTCGCCTTATCGGTCTGGGCCTTTTCCAGGATGGCCTGCTGTTCCGCCTTATGCTTGGCAATTTCTTCTTTCTTGGCCGCCGCTTCTTCTTTCAGACGTGCCTGTGTTTCCCGCTGTTCTTCCAGAGCCTGCTTTGTCTTGTTGATCTGGTCCCGTTCATCCTTGATAGATGAAATGAGCTCCAGATCCGAGCTGACAATACGCCGCAGGAGTTCGACCCGGTTGGCGAAATCATTGAAGTCTTTTGCCCCGATGACGACATCGAGATAATTGAGCTGGCCGTGCATGTAAATATCACGGATACGGCGGCTCAGTACCTTTTCCCGGCTTTTCAGATGGGTTTCCGCCTTTTCCAGTTCGGCCTGGGTTTTGGTAATCTGGCGTTCCGTTTCAGCCAGTTCCTGAGAAATAGACTTATACTGTGCATTGGCGGCATCAAGGTTTTCCTGGATGACCCGCAATTTTTCAAAAACATTACCGATGACAGCTTCGGCTTCACTTTTCTTCTGTGCCTGTTCTGCCATCTGTCCCTGGACAGTCGATAACTGATCCTGCAGATCCTCATCTTCAGCAAAGATGAGGCCACAGGGATTCAGGAGATAAAGGACCGTCAGAGCCGCTGCCAGCGGCTTTTTATATTGTATACTCATCATACCGTTACACCTTCATATAGCGTTTCAGAGAAATGGTACTACCAATGGCCCCGATAACCATGCTCAGTATGAGTATGAGACCGCTCGCCTGATACATAAACGGATAGGGGCTGACCATGGGCAGAAAAGCCAACGTCCGGTGAATCGTCAGGGTGACGAATTCATAGAACTGCAACAGAGCCACATCGGCTATGGCTCCGCCGATGAATCCCAGGAACAGCCCTTCCAGCAGAAATGGCCAGCGGATGAACCAGTTCGTCGCGCCGACGTATTTCATGATACCGATTTCCCGGCGCCGGGCAAATACGGTCAGGCGGATCGTATTGGAAATAATGAACAGCGTCGCAAAAGTCAGGAAAATAATGAGGGCAATGCCACCCCAGCGGATGATCGTCGCTACGCGGAACAACTGTTCCACGATTTCCTGGCCATAATGGGTGCTTTCTACTTCGTCATACTCCCCGACGACTGCCGCCGTCTTCTTGACCTGTTCCGGATTGCTCAGGGTCAGCGTATACGATGTCGGCAGCGGATTTTTCCCGTCTAAGGCATCGAGGATGCCCGGCTGGTCTTTCATCCGTTCCTTCAGTTTGTCCATGGCCTGATCTTTGTTGGTAAATTCCAGTTCCTTTACATCAGGCAGGGCTTTTAGCCGGCTGCCTACGCTCATGACCTGGTCCGTCGTCAGATCATCTTTCAAATAGACACTGATCTGGACCTGGTTTTCCAGATTATCGGCAAAATAATCCAGATTGGCTACCATGATCAGGAATAATCCCAGGATGAAAAAGGAGACGGCAACCGTCGCAATGGAAGCAATGGACATGAAACTATTGCGCCAGAACGACGTAAAGGCTTCAGAGAGATAATACCTCATAGTTCTAATTTTCATCGTCATATCCTCCCTGCTGTTCATCGCGAACAATCTTGCCATCGACGATTTCAATGACCCGCTTGTTCATCATATCGACGAGCTGCTGGTCATGAGTTACCATGACGACGGTCGTCCCCATGTGATTTACTTTGGTAAAAATATCCATAATCCCCTTCGACGTTTCCGGATCCAGATTGCCTGTCGGTTCGTCGGCAATGAGCAGGAGTGGCCGGTTGACGATGGCTCTGGCAATGGCTACGCGCTGCTGTTCCCCACCACTTAAGTTCGACGGCAGGGCATCAGCTTTGCCTACCAGGCCAACCAGGTCGAGGACGTTGCGAACCCGTTCCTTGATGAGTCGCCGTGGCGCTTCGATGACTTCCATGGCAAAGGCAACATTTTCCTCAGCCGTTTTGTTGGGAAGCAGGCGGAAATCCTGGAACACGATACCCATGCGCCGGCGCAGATACGGGACCCGGCTTTTTTTCAGCTTATTGACTTCGATGCCATTGACGATGACCGACCCTTCCGTCGGCAGTTCTTCATGGTCGAGCAGTTTAATGAACGTAGACTTGCCAGCACCGCTGGCCCCTACGACAAATACGAACTCTCCTTTTTTAATATGCACATTGGCATGGTCCAGAGCAACGGACCCATTGTCGTATACTTTGGATACATTCTTGAAATATATCATCGATTTCCTCTTTTCTGGCAAATCACACTTTTATCAGACATACTCTCTATTATATATAAAGAAAAGCGGCCGTCAAGTCACTGCTCCTTTGAGCGTCAACCTTTCCGGGCCGCCGTATGTTCTTCTATGACACGCAACGCCAGATAGGCATTGCGCAGGGACTGGCGTCGTAAATGATTCAGGCGCGCCCTGACTTCCGGCTGGATACCGCCGGCTTTCAGTTTGGCAGTCACATATTCTGTGAGTGCTTTGGCAGTGACCGTCTCCATGGTCCCGCAGAGGGTCTCCCCAATGAGACTGATGAAGCCGTCGATTTTGGGATCGTACGAAATGGCCGCTACCGGGACCTGCATGATGGATGCAAAAATAAGGGCATGGAGCCGGTTGGCAATGACCACATCCATACAACCCATGAGTGCCATGAATTCCACCGTATTATAGGATTCCTTCAGGACCGTCGCTGGTTCCTTCATGAGCGCAGCCACATCGGACGCAGCCTCTGCATCAGCAGGATACTGCATGGGAATAAAAACAATCCGGGCTCCCAGTGTGCGTACAAGTTCATCAGCCGCCTTGGCGATTTCTTCTTTGTAGTGCGTCATGTGCTGCCAGTTGCGGATGGCAATGCCGATACGGGTGCCAACCCCTTCGATGCCGTGTTTTTTCAGGAGATAAAACCCAATTTTTTTATCGACTGGCGGCATGGACAAAACGGCGTCGGCCGTTACGTGGATAGGTGGTACCGTAACTCCCAGCCGCTGCAATTCCATCCGCGATTCACTGTCGCGGACGCCTATCATAGTCACCCTCTGAAGCACATTGCGGACCGCTTTTCTGGCCTTCGGGCGCCGGATGGGCCCGATGCCCTGGGCATACAGCATGACCGGCTTGTGGAAAAAGAGGGCCATGCGCATAATCAGCAGATAGTAGTAAAGACTGCGGGCACTGGTCACATCCTGCAGCAGACTGCCACCGCCACTGATAAGGAGATCTGCCCGGCAGATAGCCCTGGCAATACCCGGGAAATTCAGACGGTGCACCGCTTCAACATGATGATTTTCCCGGGTCATGTCAGGATGGCCTGAAATGACCGTGATAGAAGCGCCTGGAATGAGGTCTTCAAGCGAACCAAGTAATGCCGCCAGCATCGCTTCATCACCGGCATTGGCAAATCCGTAATAGCCGGAAATGACAATGTTAGTCACGACTCTTCACCCGCTTTCCCATCCAGGCCGTCACATACTGCACGACTGCAATAGCACAGATCAGCAGGATACCCAGTACCAGCCCGGTAAGCCAGCCATTGAGGCCGCGTATAAAGGACATGATAAAGGGAGTCCGGATATGGGCAAAGGTTTCTACCATCGATCCTACTCCGATGACCGCCGCAAGAACCGTAAAGAAATGGACCAATTCCGGCCATTTACGGTACATAGCTGCTACCATGAGGAAAAATGCCGGATGACCGATGAGGAATTCTTTTTCCCGCGGCCGGGCATACATAACTGTTTCCAGGAAGCGCCGCATGGCCACTTCGATTCCCGGTACGGGCACGCCGGCCGTATGACCGCTGCGTCCGACAAACACGATGGCCACCAGACCCAGGAGTCCGACGAGAATCAATGTTCCCATGCGGATGGGGATGCGGAGAAAATCTTTGGCAAAGGATATAAAATCAGAAGACGTTGCAAAATCATGGCCCATGAGCGGGAACCGCCGCAAATAGCCTATAGCAACGATGATAATAGGCAGGATAAACGTAAGCTTGACGCCGCGATAATAGTCAAACTCCATGAAGAACCGGATATTTCCCAGCATAGCTGCAATGAAAATACCGCCAATCATGGACATGAGGACAGCCGCCGTAAGTCCCAGCGCACCATCCCGGATGACCCGGCCATAGCCTAATTTCTTCGTCAGATCCTGATGACGCCAGAAATCGAGCAGCACGAGAATCGCTGCCGACGGTGCCGTTACGGCACAGCCTACGGCCATCATCTGCAAAAACAGAGCCCCTTTGGCAATCCAGGCACCACCAGCCCCGAAAAGGACGGCCAGGACCATGAGTCCGTAATTGAGCCGGTCCGAAAGCGGCACCAGCAGATTCAGCAGGAACAGGAATCCGCAGGCCGCAGCAGCGGCTGCAATTGCCAGGAGCACCTTATTAGGATAGTAGACAGGCAGTACGGACGCCCGGTCCAGCTGATAGCCCCGGCCTTCCAGTTTCTGCGTGACCTTGCTGATATAGTTCAGATTCGTATCCAGCAGGGACTGGCCGTAGCGGGGTTTCTTGTACATGGGGAACAGGTTGACCCGGACATTGCGTTCCAGGTCGCTGATATAAAAACGCATAGCCGCTTCTTCAGGCGTAATCTTTTCCAGTTCTTCCTTGGCCATGGCGTAGACGCGGCCTGTATCATAATGCATGAGACCAGCCAGGTCATACATGCCATCCTGATTATCATACTGGAGCTGATTGACCGATTCAATCATATAAAACGGCATCTGCCGGGCCAGCATGCGGTCCGCCGTCAGCTGCAGCAAATCTTTGCGCTGCGCCGGGTCCGGGCTATAGCCCAGTACTTCCTTGCCGACAAACATGATGCCCGTCACATTGCGGATTTTATCTGCACGCTGGAAGAAGTGTTCCAGATCAGCTGCCGTGACATCATGGTAATTGGTCGGGCGTAGGATGACATTGAAGCCATAGCTGGCAATGCGGTTGGCGTCGGCCGACATGATGCCCAGATTCACTTCACCCAGAGCTGGCATGACGCCGTGCAGTCCGAGGATACGGTACTGGGGATTGTCGAGGACGACGGCATTTTCCTTGCCTAGCCGCAGCTGCAGGTCTTCCGTCAGTTCATCAAAATACAGATCCTTCTGGTCTTTCGGCTTGCCGATAAGATAATATTCGTACTGATACGAATCAAGATGGAACTGTGGATAATAGAGCTCTGCCCCCAGACGGGTAATGAGAGAACATTCCCCGCGCTGGGTCATTTTATTCAGCGTCGTATCATATATGGTGAAACTGGTGATACCGGCCTGACGGCACTTTTCCAGTATCGTTTCCAGATCGTACCCTTCGTTGCGTCCCAGGACGACGACGGCATCGTAATCCATCGCCTGTTCGATGGACATATTTTCATTTTCCACATAGTATCGCTGCACACACAGATATACACAGGAAAGCAGGCCGATGAATACGGCCAGAAGCATGAGCAGCATACTGCGCTTGTTCTTTTTTTCCATTCTATCCACCTTATTCAATGATTGCTGACCCTGCCGTGCAGTGTAAGCAATCCGTTATCCAGGCTGACCTGGTCCGGAACCATATGGAGCGGGAAGTCCGAAAAATCGTAGACTTCCAGACGGGCCAGATTCGAAGCATTGACCCGGACGCCTTTTGCCGATATGGCGGCATCTTCCGGCAGGAACATCAGCTTGGTTCCTTCCATGGCAAACCGGCCGGCAATATCGGCATCGGCACGTAAAAAGCCACCGACCCGTACTTTGCCCCTGACATGGATGGTATCGCCCTCAAAGGCCACATCCATCTGATCGGTGCCTTTTACCTGCTTTTTGAGGAAATTACTCAGGTCTTCCTGGGAAACCGTGGCCAGCAGTTCGCCCTGCTCTGCCGATTCTGCCTGCAGACGGCCGTCCATCAGGCTGGTCAGCGGATTGAACCGGACACCTTCCAGCGTACAGTCAAAAGACTGAAAACGCAGCTTGCCGACACGGAAATCAGCACCGCCTGCATGGACGCGGTCCAGACGGCCCGTCAGAACCGACAGGCCTGGACTGGCTTCGACGAGGACATTATCCGGCGAAAGTTCCATATGCCGGGAAAGGCCCCGGTACAATCCATAGGCTGCCAGTCGCGGAGCCGCTATATTAAGGCCCAGAAGGACTACTACGGCCACAACGGCGGCATATATCCATTTTTTCATCATATCGTCTGCTTGGCCAGACGCTTTTCCTTCTGCTGCTGCAGATATCCTTCGATGAACATATCGATATCGCCATCCATGACAGCCTGGATATTGCCTGTTTCCACGTTAGTCCGGTGGTCTTTGACCATCGTATAGGGATGGAATACATAGGAACGGATCTGGCTGCCCCATTCAATGGCCTGATGTTCACCACCGATTTCAGCTTTCAGCTGCGCCTGTTTTTCCTGTTCTAATTCAAATAACTTGGCACGCAGGTATTTCATACACATTTCCCGGTTCTGCACCTGCGACCGTTCATTCTGGCACTGTACGACAATACCCGTTGGGATATGAGTCATGCGGACAGCCGAACTCGTCTTGTTGACATGCTGGCCACCGGCACCGGATGCGCGGAAATAATCGACGCGGACATCGTCCATATTGATTTCCACATCGACATCGTCAGGCAGTTCGGGCATGACATCGACAGCCGTAAACGACGTGTGCCGCCGTGCCGCCGCGTCAAACGGCGAAATACGGACCAGGCGGTGTACGCCTTTTTCCGACTTCAAATAGCCGTAGGCGTATTCTCCTTCAATGGTAAAAGCGGCACTCTTGATGCCAGCTTCATCACCGGGCTGCATGTCCATGACGGTAATGTGGAACCCGTGCTGTTCTGCCCAGCGCGTATACATGCGGACCAGCATCTGCGTCCAGTCCTGGGCTTCCGTTCCGCCGGCACCGGCATGGAAGGTCAGGATAGCATTGCACGTATCGTATTCGCCGGAAAGGAGCAGCAGCACTTCCCGCTTTTCGATGTCTTTCAGCAGGGCATGGTACTGCTTTTCGATTTCATCGGCCAGGCCCGTTTCCTTTTCCTCGATTGCCATATCAAGGAAATCGAGCAGGTCTGCACACTGTGTTTCCAGCTTTTCATGACCTTCTACTTCTGTCTTCAGGAGCGTTGCTTCCTGGGAAATCTTCTTTGCCTTATCGGGATCACTCCAAAAATCAGGATCACTCATCTGCATGTCGAGATCCATGATTTTTTCTTTTTTCCTGGGGAGGTTAAAGTGAATCCCCGATTTCCTGTATTCTCTTCTTCAAATCTTCCAGCGGTTTACGCATTTCATCTAATAACACAAGAATCACCATCTTTCAAAGACATAACCATAAACAGAACCCCACCACCACTTCGTGGCCCTCCTCCCCTTCACAGGGGAGGCTTTTGGGGATACCTAAAACTGCGGTCTGTGGCCTGCGGTCTACGATCTGCAGACTGCGACCTATTCTACCGGTTAGCGGCTAGCTGCTAACTGCCAGTCACTGACTGCTGCCTTTCCCGACTTGCGGCCTGCGGCTCTTTTACTGCCGTTCTTCGTCCCGCTTGATATCTTCTGCCGTTACCGGGGCGCTTTCATCATGGACTTCCCGGGCGCCCTGCAGATGATCTTCTGCCTGGGGAACAGGCTTACTGTATGTAATCTGGATATGATAGAGGAATGTAACCGTCGTCCGTTTGATGGAATCGACCATTTCTTCAAACATATCATACGCTTCAAACTTATATTCAACGAGAGGATTCTTCTGCCCGTACGCCCGGAGATTGATACCTTCCTTCAGAGCATCCATAGCATCGAGATGATCCATCCACTTGCTGTCTACGACACGGAGCATGATGGCCCGTTCCAGTTCACGCATCGTTTCTGTTCCGATTTCCTTTTCCCGGGCTTCATAGAGATCGACAGCAATCTGATACAGTTTTTCTTTGACTTCGACACGGCTGAGATTTTCCAGTTCTTCGCTGGTCGTCGCGTCTTTCGGTACGAAATACTGCTGCATCTGTGTCAGAAGGCCGGCAAAATCCCATTCTTCCGGATAGAGTTTTTCATCGGCATATTTATTGAGGCCATCGTCAATGATATCGCTGACCATGCCGAGGATTGTATCCTTGAGGGAATCCGACGTCAGTACCTGACGTCGCTGTGCATAAAGCACTTCACGCTGCTGATTCATGACATCATCGTATTCCAGGACGTACTTACGGATTTCAAAGTTATGGCTTTCGACTTTCTTCTGTGCCTTTTCAATCGATTTGGTAATCATCTTGGCCGTAATCGGTTCGTCTTCATCCAGGCCCAGTTTATCCATGAACTTGGAAATATTATCCGAACCAAAAATACGCATGAGATCGTCTTCCAGAGACAGGTAGAACTGTGTCGTACCGGGATCCCCCTGACGGCCTGCACGGCCACGGAGCTGGTTATCGATACGACGGCTTTCATGGCGTTCTGTACCGATGATCATGAGCCCGCCCAGTTCGGCAACGCCCTTGCCCAGCTTGATATCGGTACCACGGCCGGCCATATTGGTAGCAATAGTAACCATGTCCCGCTGTCCGGCATCCTTGATGATTTCTGCTTCTTTTTCATGATACTTGGCATTCAGGACGTTATGGACGATATGTTCCTTATCGAGCATCTGACTCAGGATTTCTGACTGGCTGATGCTGGTCGTACCTACCAGGATAGGCTGACCCGTAGCATGGCGTTTGACGACTTCCCGTACGACGGCACGGTACTTGGCATTCTTCGTCTTGTAAATGACATCAGGCAGATCCTTACGGATCATCGGTTTATTGGTCGGAATGACATAGACATCAAGCTTATAAATCTTATTGAATTCGTCTTCTTCCGTCTTGGCTGTACCGGTCATGCCGGCCAGCTTTTTGTACATGCGGAAATAGTTCTGGAAGGTAATCGTCGCCAGGGTCTTGCTTTCGCCCTGCACTTTGACATTTTCCTTGGCTTCAATGGACTGATGCAGGCCATCGCTGTAGCGGCGGCCAAACATGAGGCGTCCCGTGAATTCATCGACGATGACGATTTCGCCATTTTTCACGACATAATCCTTGTCACGGTGCATCATGAACCGGGCGCGCAAGGCCTGGATGACCAGATGGTTCAGGTCGAGGTGTTCATTATCAAACATATTGCTGATACCCAGCATCTTTTCGACCTTGGCAACGCCCGAATCGGTCGGAGCAATGGTCTTCTGCTTTTCATCCATGATGTAATCATCTTTGGTGAAGGTCTTGACAATGCCTGCCAGCGTATAGTAGAGGTCCGTCGATTTTTCACCCGGGCCGGAAATAATCAGCGGTGTACGGGCTTCATCAATGAGGATGGAGTCCACTTCATCGACGATACAATAATTCAGCGGACGCTGGACCATCTGATCTTTACTGATGACCATGTTGTCACGGAGATAATCAAATCCGAATTCGTTATTCGTGCCATAGGTAATGTCAGAATTATAAGCACGGCGGCGCTGTTCGTAATTCAGGTCATGGACAATAAGTCCGACAGACAGGCCCAGGAACTTATAAATCTGGCCCATTTCTTCGCTGTCACGGGTTGCCAGATAATCATTGACCGTAACGACGTGGGCCCCTTCCCCCGTAAGGGCATTCAAATATACCGGCAGAGTCGCAACAAGCGTTTTCCCTTCACCGGTCTTCATTTCTGCAATATCCCCGCGGTGCAGTACAATGCCGCCCAGGAGCTGTACATCAAAATGGCGCATGCCGAGGACACGCCGCGATGCTTCACGCACGACTGCAAACGCTTCCGGCAGAAGATCATCAAGCGTTTCTCCTTTTTGCAGGCGTTCTTTAAATTCAAAAGTCTTAGCCTGGAGGGACGAATCGCTGAGCGCCGTCATCCGTGGTTCCAGATCATTGATATGGCGCACGATAGGCCACATTTTTTTTAGTTCCCGGTCTGTATTATTGCCGAGAAGGTGTTGTATAAAAGAATCAAACACGAAATAACCTCCATTGCAACTTATTCATCACATAGTAACATTCATATCAATTTTACATTTTACATCATTTACCCCACTTTTTGCAATAGCTGGCGCCGTATCTGTCCCATTCCTTTACACGTTTCTTACGCGAAACAGGCTTTTTATTTCTATTCGACAACACCCTGTCTCCCAGGGCCTGTCCGTGGCTCTCAAAGAAAGAAAAGCCGGACCCACTGGGCCCGGCCTGGTCCCCAAATTAAATAATCTGGGCAACTCTGTTATTTTTAAGATTTTATTTATTGCGTTTGTCCAGGATGTCTTCGATGAGCTGGACGGCTTCGAATACCATGCCGTCGCAATGGGGCTTCTTTTCCCCGCCGCTGGCCTGATTCATGCGCAAAAGGTCCGCGCAGTCGAGACAGTTCTGATGATGATCCAGGAAGGCTTTGTGGAAAGCGGCGATAGTCGGTCCGTCTTCGATACCCAGGAGTCCTAATGTCATGAGGCCGCCCGTAATAGCACCGCAGGTACCGCCCCGTTTCATGCCACTGCCAAAGTTTGCCCCGATTTTGCGCGATGTGGTATCGTCAAGCCCGGTCAGTTCTTCAAAGGCGCAGATGACAGACTGTGCGCAGTTATAATGTACGTCCGTAATGGCACGCAGTTCTTTTGCTTTTTCCAGATATTTTCCCATGGGAATCACTCCAGTCTTTGTAGTACATCCATCAATGATGCTGCGAGAATTTCGCATACACCATGAATAACGAAAATGCAACGAGTGCCGAAACAATAATGCCTATGAGTTGTGACATAGGAATCACGTCCTTTTATGAAAAACGGTATCGGCAATATACCATTGCTGTCTTAGTCGTTATAAATGAGTGCCATGAATACCAGGTCTTCGGTCCCGTTATTGGCAATGCAGTGGGACTGCCCCGGTTCGATAAGGCAACAGTCGCCAGCCGTTACTTTGGTAACGGAGCCATCATTATCGGTAAAATCGCCTACGCCGGAAAGGATGTAGTACGGTTCTGTTTCATGGACATGCTGATGAAATCCCAGACTGGAACCCGGTGGCAGGATGACTTTGGCATACATGCGGCCATGGCCCATCAGTTCGTCTTTTGTCAGGATATGACAAACCGTTGCCGGACCCTTGCCGCCGGCCAGTCCTTCTACTTGTACTCTGTTTTCTTTGCGGATCATTGCAAAAACCTCCTTATAACTTCTACTTCTGACATTATTTTAGCATAGAAAGCAAAGGCTTTCTACCATTTCTCTTTCAGAAAGAAAAAGTCCTTTCGTTCTTCTCTGCGGCCTGTTACAATAGAAGCAATAAAACGCAAACGGAATAGGAGAAATCAATGAAACAAAAACAGATATGTATATTAGGTAGTACCGGATCGATCGGAACCCAGGCACTGGATGTCATCGCCGCCAATCCAGAGGACCTGCGTGTCCGCGTGCTGGCAGCCCATCAAAGCGTCTCTCTCATGGCTGACCAGATCCGCCGGTTTCACCCGGATTTCGCCGTCCTGACCGATGAGACGGCCGCCAGAAATCTGCAGCACCTGGTAGGAAAAGAATGTGATATCCTGAGCGGCAGTGATGGTCTCAGGGCCGCCGCTTCCTATGGCCCTGCCGATACAGTGCTGGCCGCCATGGTAGGCTATGCCGGACTGAAACCGACCCTCGATGCCATTGCCGCCGGGAAAACCATCGCCCTGGCCAATAAGGAAACTCTCGTAGCTGCCGGTCATCTGGTCATGGAGGCGGCCCGGCAGCACGGCGTGCAGGTTGTACCTGTAGACAGTGAGCACAGCGCTATTTTCCAATCCCTCCGCGGCGGCAGAAAAGAAGAAGTGCGCCGTCTCATCCTTACAGCATCAGGCGGTCCGTTCCGGGGCTGGACAAAAGAGCAGCTCCTCCATGTAACGAGAGAGCAGTGCCTCCAGCACCCAAACTGGAATATGGGGCCCAAAGTGACCGTAGACAGCGCTACACTGGCCAATAAAGGGTTGGAAGTTATAGAAGCGCACTGGCTGTTTGATATGCCCTATGAGGCCATCGATGTCGTCATCCATCCCCAGAGCCTGGTCCACTCCCTCGTCGAGTTTTGCGACGGCTCGGTCATAGCCCAGCTGGGGCTGACGGATATGCGACTTCCCATCCAGTACGCTTTTTCCTGGCCTGCCCGCTACGACTGTTCCTTTGGCCACCTCGATCTGGTCCGTGCCGGCACGTTGACTTTTGAAGCGCCGGATCTGGATGCCTTCCCTGCCCTGCGACTTGCCATCAAAGCCGGAAAGGAAGGCGGCACGACTCCCTGCGCCTTCAATGCCTGCAACGAAGTCTGCGTTGAGGCCTTCCTCACAGGACGCATCGCCTATACTGATATTGCCCAGACGATAGCCCGGATTCTCGACGCCCATAAGCCAGTCAGTCATCCTTCGCTGGCGGAAATCAGTGAAGCAGACCAGCGCACGCGACTGGATACAGAACGATATCTTCAAAAAGCTTCAACATAAAACAATACCCGGATGAACAGCTGGCTCATCCGGGTATCGTTTTCACTTGTACGTATTATTTACTATGCATCAAAAAATTACACGCTGAAGCAATCAGTCATCTTCGTCGGCAGGAGCTTGAAAACCTCCATTGCGGGGCCCCTGCTGGTGCATGAGCTGCATGATTTCCTGCAGCCGCTGTGTAGAGATTCCCGTTTCCTGGGATAATTCCTGTTCCAGTTTCTGACGGTCTGGTTTCTGCCCACGAGCAGGCGCCTTGGGAGGCTGTCCCTGTCCGGGATGATGCTTCTTAAAGCTCTGTTCCAGTGCCGTCGCTTCGCTCTGTGTAATGGACCCGTCCTTTACCAGCTGCTGCAGCCGCTGCTGCGGACCGAATCCGCGGAGCATACGGGGCGGCGCCATGATTTCACGGAGCGTTGCTTCCGATATACCTGTCTTATCTGGCAGGCTCTTCATAAATTTCTGATGGTCTTTCGCTTCTTTTTCCCGGAAATCAGCTATCGCTTTTTTCAGTTTATCAGCCTGTTCCGACGTGATTTTTCCCTGCTGGACCATGCGGTCGATCCGGGCATTCTGTCCTATGCCGGGATGCATCGGCGGCATCTGCCGTGTCATTTGGGGACGGGTGCTGGCGCCCGCTGCCGCATCTGCTGTATCCGCAGCCTGTGCTATGGCAAAAGGAGCCACACCTATCATTACGGCAGCCGTACCAGCTAATACAGCGGCCAGTGTACGCCGCTGCCATGTATGTAACATTTTCATCGCCATCACTCCTTTTCTGATGATGGACACAGTATAACAGATGCATGTTACATTTCTATGACGCCGTAGTCACAAATCGAAATAAACTGTTCTAACTCAATTGGCTTCATAGGCACGAACGCGTAGCGTCAATCCCCTGTCTTCACAGATTTTACGGCATTTAGCAATTTCTTCATCGCTTTCGACATGATCGACGACAGTCAGTACGACGTTGGGTACATACTTCTGACAGTGCTGGGCAAAGGTCAGCAGAGCTTCGTAGGAACCGATGCCAAATTTGCTGCGCGTCAGGTCGAGATAGCGCTGAGCATTGGAGGCATTGAGGCTGATAGAAACCGTATCGAGGATGCCGCCCTTGAAATCGACAGACGTATCACGGCCATATTCCAGGTCCGACAGGCCATTCGTATTGATCCGCGTCTTGACATCGGGATGATTCGATTTGATATATTTCAGCAGAGTCACGACATCGTCCAGGCGCATCGTCGGTTCCCCAAAACCACAGAATACGACTTCACCGATATATTTCCAGGGCTGGGCATCCAGTTCTTTTTCCACGTCAGCCACGGGCGGTTCTTCTTTGAGCCACAATTCCATATCTTCTGCTTCTTTTTTCAGACTGCGCAGGCAGAATGTACAGGAACAGGTACAGCGGTTTGTCAGATTGACATAGAGATTACGTTTTCCCTCTGGCTGTTTCGCCAGGCTTTCTGCCATGGTAATGTAGTGTCCTTTGTCATATACATAGGTAATCATCAGTACAACATCCCTTTTCTATATAAATTTAATGTAATTCCGTCAAAAATTGTTCAAATGCCAGTCCCCGGTTGGTAGGAAGTCCCAGTTCTTCTGTATAGACCAGCGTCCGGCTGATAAAATCCGTCGCCCGTACAACAGCTTCCTTCAGGCTGTCACCCCGTACGACCGAAGCCGAAACGATAGCGGCAAAGGCATCTCCTGTACCGGACCGGTCATGGCCGATTTTCTGTACCGAAACGATTTCCGGTTCTTTTCCCGTTTCGTAGATATAATTGTCGATATGATTCTCATCGGCCAGTCCCGTAATGACAATCTGTCCCGGCCCCATGGCAGCCAGCCGCCGGGCGATATTCTGCAGATAAGCCCGGTCCGTGTGGCCTTTTTCCGGATAAGGAATGCCCAGGAGCTGACAGGCTTCAGTCAGATTCGGTGTAATGACGTCGGCATACTGCATGAGGCGGCGCATTTCAGCGCACAGCTTTTCCGTATAAGACGGATACAGCCGGCCGTAGTCGCCCATGACCGGATCGACGATGACAATCGTATGGGGCTGCTTGAATTGGTGAATAAAGTCGATGACAATATCGATCTGTTCCAGGGAATTCATGAATCCTGTGGAAATCCCGTCAAAAGTCAGGCCATTTTCCTTCCAGCTGGCGATGTAGTCTTTCATGCGGTCCGTATAATCGTCGATAAAATACGTGGGAAATCCCGTGTGGACCGACAGGATAGCCGTCGGCAGGGGGCAGGCCTGTACTTTCAGAGCCGAGATGAGCGGCAGTTCGACGGCAATCGAACAGCGGCCGAATCCCGTTATGTCATTGATGAGTGCAATCTTCTTCTGCTGTTCCATCGTATCGCCTCATCCTATGCTGCCCTGACGATTCCGGGGCAGTTGTTTTAGAAAAATACCGGCCCCCATGGCAGCGATGGTATTGAGCAGGCCTTCCATGAGAAGTCCCGGCAGGGAAGCCAGACCGGCCTGAATGCTGCCAAAGAGCACAGCACCGGCCAGAGTATAGGCGATGGCCATCCACAGAGAGGAAAGGAGAAATGCCATGAGCGTGCGGACAGAATAAAGGGCGCTCTTCTGCGTTCCCCGGCAGCAGACAGCAAATACGATGAATACCATGACGTATTTGATGACAAAAGTCGGTGCGATCCACAAAGGGAATCCACCGAGGAAATCGGACAGACAGGAACCGATAGCGGCAGCTAGTGCGGCTTCCCGGCGGTTAAAATACAGGAAACTTAGGAAAATGACAGCATCTCCCAGATGGGCATATCCCAGAGGAATGGGGATGCGCGGTACAAAAGTCATAATAAAGACAATAGCAGCCAGGACCGCCGATAGACAAATAGATTTCGTAGTATACGGCGCCTGAGGCGCTGCATCAGCAGGATGAGACATACATACCCCTTCTTTCACGATACTGTACAGATACAATACCTTCTATTTGTCCTCTATTTTATTATAAAAATCGTATAAAGTAAATAGGACAGATTGGTGCATTTCTGTCATCGTCAAGCAAATCTAATGTCATTGTCCTGTATAGCCGGGGATTTCTCAACATAGTGATATTTATACCTGCAATTCCCCTATGAAATGCAGCACGAGTATCGTATACTGGATATAAAATATACATTACCGCTATGTAGTAAAGGAGTGACCCCTCTATGGATACGAATTCACTAGCTCATAAGCTCACAGATTGGCGCCATGAATTGCACCGTCATCCGGAAACGGCATTTGACGAACACTATACCAGCGCGTTTCTGGCAGATCGTCTGGAAGAAATGGGCATCACCGTCACCCGTGGCATAGGAGGCACCGGCCTGGTCGGCACGTTGAAAAAAGGAACACGCCCCAACGCCGTAGGGCTGCGCACGGATATAGACGCCAATGCCATTACCGAACAGGGAAACCCGCCCTGGAAATCCCAGAATCCGGGACGGATGCATGCCTGTGGTCATGATGGTCATATGGTCCAGTTATTAGGCGCAGCCTGGCTCTTATCGCATACGATAGATTTCGACGGCACGGTGTATTTCATCTGCCAGCCTGCCGAAGAACCGGGGAAAGGCGCCCGGGCCATGATAGACGACGGCTTGTTCCAGCGATTCCCCATGGATTCTATCTACGGGCTCCATAATATGCCCATGCTGCCTGCCGGCCAGATACACGTACGTCCCGGCGGCATCATGGCCAGTGAAGACAATTTCACCATACATATTACGGGCAAAGGCGCCCACGCATCGAGCCCGCATATGGCCATCGATCCGCTGGTAACGGCTGCCGAACTCATCCTGGCCCTGCAGACCATTCCGTCACGGACAGCCAATCCACTGGATCCTGTCGTCGTTTCCTGCACGGAACTCTATATGGACGGGGCTCATAATGCCATCCCGTCCCACGTCACAATCAAAGGCGATACGCGCAGCTTCTCCCCTGACGTGCAGACCATGATAGAAACACGTATGCACGACCTGACAGAAGCTGTATGCACCGGCAATGGTGCCACATACGATTTCTCCTATACCCACGAATTTGCGCCGACACGCAATACGCCAGCCAACACAGCCTTAGTTGCCCGGGCCGCCCGCCGCGTCCTCGGCAGTGAACAGGTCTACGATACCTGCGAACCCATCATGATATCCGAAGACTTCGCCCAGTATCTGGATCACGTGCCCGGTGCCTTCTTTTTCCTCGGGAGCGGCGTCAGCAACATCCCGACAGAAAATACGATGCTCCATAACGCCGGATTCGATTACAATGACCATATCCTCATGACAGGGGCCACCGTCCTGGCAGAAATTGCCCGTCAGGCACTGGAAGACTGACTATCGCCCGCTCTCCTACAAAACTAGCCATAGGAATCATGACCGGTAAAAAACAGCAGTCCCATACCTCTTCTATATCCGGAAAAGAGGTATGGGACTGCTGTTTTTATAATCAGGTATCATAAAATACGTAGTTTTATTTTTCCTGTAACGAAACGTCTGTTTCTTTCACCCGGCGCAAAGGCTGGATGCGCCAGCTCATGATGCTGGCAAAGAGGCACAGAGCGATATCAATCAGCCAGATTGCCGTATAATTTCCCGTTGCCGTAAATAAGATACCGCAAAACCAGGCGCTGCAGAATGCACCGACCTGATGGCAGAGAAACAAGAATCCCATGAGCGTAGCTACCTGGCGGATAGAAAAATGTTCATTGATCAGTCCTGCCGTCGGCGATACTGTCGCATCTCCCGTAAAGCCAAGGCCCGTCGCAAAAAGGACAGCCGTCAATACCGTTTTAGGCATGAGGAAGAGATAGGCCGCGACCCAGACAGCCCGGAAGCCATAGAGAAATCCCAGTATCCATCCTTTTGGCAGGAGGCTGGAGACGTACCCCGAAGCCAGCGCGCCGAGAATCGTCGCAATGCCGTAAACCGAAAAGGCCCAGCTGGCATCTCCGCCATCTATTCCATAAAAGACGAATTGGGAAATGCGCTGTATTTTTACCACGCACAGGGCTAAAAATATCAAACAGTTTTGACAGTCTGAACCACCCGGCTTGCCTTATAGGAGGAGCCAGATTTCATGCCTTTACGATACTGCCCGCATCATAATCCAGTCAAAACTCCTTCTACGAACGCAAGGGACTGACTGATATGGCGGCCGGCCGGGCGGGACAGTGGTATTCACAGGAGCCACAGCCGATACAGCGTGATCCATCGACTTTGGGATAGCTGCGGCCGTCGCGGTTTTCGACCATAGTGACGGCCTGTACCGGACAATGGCAGGCACAATTTCCGCAGATGATGCCCTCGCGGGTAATGAGGCAGTGAAACTGGGCATAACGGGCAATGCCGATTTTTGTCTGCGCCTTTGTGGCCAGGTCCAGGGGATGGATAGCACCGGCCGGACAGGACTGGGAACAGAAATTACAGTTATACACGCAGTAGCCGCGGGTAAAATCCATATGAGGCTGGCCCATCTGCATGATGCCATTTTCCAGGACAGCCGGCGTCAGGACACCGCTGGGACAGCGGCTGACGCATAGATGACAGGCCGTGCAGTGCTGGGAAAAATCAGCCAGTGATACGGCTCCCGGCGGCAGGACAGATTTCTTTCTCTTTTCCGTTCCCAGCAAAGCCGGGATCAGGGTCTGGCTCCGTGCAAGGCCCGCGGCCAGCGTTCCTGCAGCAACCGCCGTCGTAATCAGCATGTCCCGGCGGCTCATGCCTTCTGGTTCCCGTATTTCCGTTGCATCTTTCGCTTCAGTCCGTTCTGCAGCGCCTTGTTCCCTTCCATGCCGGAAAACGGTCAATGCTCCTTTGGGACAAATAGATATACAGTCAAAGCAATCGACACAGCGGCTGGAATCTACAGTCCCATGAGTCACGTCAATGCAGGACGAACGGCAAATCTTCTCGCATTGCCCACACCGGACACAGCGGCTACTGTCTATGACGGGACGGAACAGGCTGAAACGGCTGACCGTTCCCAGCAAGGTGCCTACAGGACACAAGGTGTTGCAATACCAGCGGCCATACCGCCAGGAAAGGATGGCTAGGATGAGGAAATACACCCCGGCCATTACGGCAGCCGGGACTACCAGAGGCAGGATATCCACTTTCGATATAATCGGAAGCCAGCCAGATGAAAGACCTGCCAGGCCATTCCACGCATACGATGCCGGGATGGCCAGTATATCTGTGACGATACGGCCAAAGATACTGTATGGATCTACGAGAGCTGGAACCAGGGATATGCCCAGCAGCAGGGATATGGCCACTGCAGTCAGGATACCATACCGGATCCACCGCTGCTCTCTATGATAAGCAAATTTCCGGCGATTTTTTTTGCGCCTTTTTGCCAGCCAGTATACGGCATCCTGCCCGATTCCCAGAGGACAGATCACACTACAGTACAGCCGGCCACAAAGAAAGGTAACAATAAGAATGAAAGCAATGACGAGAACATTGGCAGCCAGCAGGGCCGGCAGGAACTGCAGCCGTGGAAGGAAGGGAGCTGCCAACCCGCCAAAGGACAGCAAAACCGCCGTCATCGTCAGCCACGATACGAATATACGTCCTTTTTTCAGCATCTATATCACGACCTTTCCCGTATCCAGGCTGAACTGCTGTACCATATCATCGATGGCCCGGATATCCCGGGGAATGGGAATATGCTGGGGGCACCGTGGCAGACAGATATTACATGCCGTACAGCGGGATGCCCGCTGATTCCGCTCCAGATTATTCTGATACCGCGTCAGGAACTGCCGTTTTTTCGCATCGTCTGCCCTGTCCGGATGGGCCATATCGATACCGGCCGGTTCACCAAAGCGGTTATACAATTGAAACACCGTAGCTATATCGACGCCGTAAGGACAGGGATCACAATACCGGCAGTACGTACAGGGAATAGCCGCACTGTCAGCACGCTTTCCAAGAGACCTTTGAATGGCCCGCTCTTCCGCTGGCGATAAGGGAGTAAAATCGCTCATAGTCCGGACATTATCGAGAACCTGTTCCAGATTGCTCATCCCTGAATTCATCGTGATGACACCTTCTTTGGAGCCAACCCAGCGCAGGGCCCACGACGCCATACTGGCATCCGGGCGCTGCACCTTCAAGATATCTTCCGATGATGACGACAGATTGGCCAGATTCCCCCCTTTGACCGGTTCCATGACGAAAATGGGGACGTTCTTTTCCCGGCACTTCCGGTATAAATCACCGGCCTGCCGGCTGCCCGACGGCGCTTCTCCCGGATCGTTCCAGTCGGCGTAATTGAGCTGGATCATGCAGAAATCCCAGGGATACTGGTCCATGAGATACTGGAAGAAAGGCACGTCGCCATGAAAGGAAAATCCCAGGCAGCGGATCCGTCCCCGGGATTTTTCCTGACGAAGGTACTCGAGGATTCCCTCCTGAATATATAACCGGTCAAACTCCTCCCGGCTGGAAAGAGAATGAAGCATGTAATTGTCGAAATATGTGACCTGACAGCGGTCGAGCTGTGTCTGGAAAATATCCTTTGCCTGATTGAGGCTCTCCAGAACCGGCGTCGGCATCTTGTCGGCGAGGAATACGCTGTCGCGGGGGTACTGTTTCAGGGCCTGACCGATAAATTCTTCCGATTGTCCATCATGATAAAACCAGGCCGTATCGTAATAATTGATACCGTGGCGGTAAGCAAAATCAATCATCTTTTTCCCCAGTTCCGCATCAATGACCCGGCCCCCAGTAGAGAACTTCGTCGGAAGGCGCATACATCCAAAGCCCAGCAGGGACAAGTCTTTTCCCAGCGGTGCGTAGTACCGTGTCGCAACCTTGCCCATGTCCTGTCCCGCATCGGCTGCGGCTTTGTCGGCATCGAGAAAGGCCATGATTTCATGACGTTTCCATACAGCCCCACCGGCAGCCACACCGGCCAGTCCTCCGCCGAGGATTTTCAAAAACGTGCGCCGGCTCACTTCCTTACTCATCGTACCACCTCATCCTGCCCTTATGTACGTCTGACCAGCCCTGTACACAATTTTCTGATTTCATTAATAATTCAAATGATATCGCCTTTTACGCTGCTATTCAATAATTTTCCTGCTTTGATATCCAGCTTAGGATATTGTTTTTGCAATGTCCTGACCGCTGGCTGCAGGCCACTGCCTCCTGATGTAGCAAAAATGACAATTTCCTTATTGCGTAAGTCATTGCTTTCTATAAATGTATTGATTACTTTGGGTGCGATGCCCCACCATATAGGAAAGCCAAGATAAATCTGGTCGTATCCTGCAAAATCCACCGTTCCCTGTTTCAGCGCCGGCCGTACGGCATCATCAAGGTTTTCCTGATAACTGCGGCTCTTGTGATCCATCCAATCCAGATCAGCCGGCGAATAGGACTGTGCCGGTACAATGGCCTTTACATCGGATCCAGTCACAGAAGCCAGTTCTTTAGCCCGTTTTGCTGTAACACCACTGGCTGAAAAATAAATGACGATTTTTTTCATTATATTCCCTCCATCTTTTAAGCGTTTTATATTTCTTAATCATGAAATCTCAGGAAACTGCCCATATTCCAAATCCCGATAATCCATCACAGCAGGCCCGCCTGTACCAGCCAGGGGTCGATGACGCTGTAATCCGTATCTTTATCCAGTGTCAGCCCTTTGAAAATCCGCGCGCCCGGTGCTGCCGCTGCCAATGCAGGCAGTGTCACTTCAAAGGGGCTGCTGTAAGAGCACATATAGGGAACGATGAGCTTCCCTTCCAGGTTCTGTCCTTCCAAAAAGGACGGAATAATCATAGGTGCTGTAAACCACCAGCAGGGATAGCCCAGGACGATGACGTCATATTGGGAAAGATCCGGCCGGTCTCCGGCCAACTGTGGCCGTACGTTGTCATCGACTTCTTTGGACGATTCCTTGAGGACTGTCGAGTAATCACGGGAATAATCGGGATTCCGCTTGATTTCATATATGTCACCGCCGATTTTGTCCTGGATCATATGGGCCACTTCCCCGGACCGGCCACCCCAAGTGAAATAGGCGATGAGAATACGCTGACCTTTGTGACTGCCTTCCGGTTCTTCCTGTACCGTCTGGATAGAAGCCGCTTCTTGTTTGTGCTTCGTTTCCAGTTCGTCCTTTATGTCTTCCGACATGGGTTTACCCGTCTGATTCGGTACATAGACTCCTGTCGATGCCGACGGGGCATCCTGTACTGCCTGAGTATTTTCTGCATTTCCGCAGGCTGTAAGAGTGCAAAGAGCCATTCCCATACACAATATCTTTAAAATGGACGTAAGTTTCATAAGTCATTCTCCTATTCTCTATCAAAGCTATAATATGACGTATTTTTTGATTTTCTCATTGATGACCTGTGCCATCTTTTCTTTCATGACCCAGTCACCATGTATGCCATCAAGGGCCAATTCTGTAGGAAGTGTTTCGCTGTCATCAAAGACAGCTGCGATATCAATGTGGTCCTGTGTGCGGAGGTAGGAATTAACAGCATCAAAGGAGGTCTTCCAGTCCGGATTAGTCGGTTCCTGGAATGCCGTTTCTATGTTATCCGGATTAATAGGGGGGCAGCGTCAGATAAATAGGCCGGATTCCCATTTCTCTCGCTTTTTTGCCCATATCCCTGAGATCGGCAATGACATCTTCTGCCGGTACGCCGGCCCGCAGGCTGTTCGTACCACCCAGTATCAAGATATACTTCAAGTGAAAGGGGCGGACATCCCGGTCAAACCGCTCCCGCATCATAGCACTCGTATCTCCGCTTTCTGCCAGATTGATTGTCGGAAAGTCCAGATAGTGACTGTAACTATAAGCAAAATCCACAGGACTGTACGATAAATGACCGCCACCATGAGAAATACTGTCCCCATAAATACCGATTTGTACATTTCGTGAAGGAAGCGTAGTAAATTGTTGAGGCTGGCTCCATTCCCCTACAGGGTTTCCGTTTTTATCCATTCCCCTGACGCGCCAGTAATATGTTCCTATGCGTGGTTTTTCATCATATAAATCGGAAAGCGTCGTTGTTCTGGCATAAATCCGGTACCGGGACGGTGCTGACCCATGAAGGTTTTCCGGCATCTGGCTGGTCACTTCTACTTCGTACTGACTGGCACCGGGATTTCCCGTATACGCATACACCGGATACAAGAGGCTAGTCCCGTTATCATCCTGATTCTGAGCCCTGACAACCGGTGCATTATGGGTAATCTTCTGAATGTGATTATCTAATGGCTGAGGGCTTGTATACAATCCCAGAGCATTTCCATCAAGGTCAAAAGCCTGTACCCGGTAATATAATGTATCCGTTTGTTTTTTTTCTGAAAGAATTCCCATTGGAAGCAGTATCTGATTCGAATACACCTGTTCATTCCGATATAATGCAGACTTATACGGCCGGGAATCCGAAAGATTGGAAGGAACTCCATCGAGGATTTCTACAGTATACCGCACGGCATTCAGTTCTCCAGGCCATGTCAGAAGTCCCAGATGGGCAGATTCCGAAACAGGAACTCCTTGTTGTCCTGACAATTGTGCAGGCAGGGTATTTATCACTGTCTTTGTACTGCATGGCTGAGTGAGGAATAATGCAGCCATGACCAATACCAGTACGAGCAATCCCCATTGTCGTTTATCCATACTTGTATGATTCATTACCTGCATAGCTTTACTCCTTTATCACGATTGGCTTTGTTTCCTGATGAGCTGGATAAATCGTTCCGTTGCCTCACTGTGGACCGCTCCCCGCTTCCAGGCCAGGACAGCTGTGACTTGCAAAAAGGGATTTAAAGAACGTGCTGCAATATGTGTCTTATCCATGTACGGAAGGGATCCGCTGATGCAGAGAAGCCGTCCCAGCCCATGTGTAACCATAATAATACCGTTTGTCGAAAAATTCGTTGTAAGCAATATATCTAATTTCTCATATACGGTTCCAAACCAATTAGCCAGTTCACTTTGAACTTTCATGCGTCGCGGTAAAATAACTGGTGCAGACAGTAAATCTTCCGGACTGACACATTCCTTTTCTGCCAACGGATCATCACTGCGCATGAATACCTGCCACGTCTCTGCAATGGGCAGCCGGACATAATCAAATTGTTCCAAATCAGTTGGTTCTAATAGCAGTCCGATATCAATAAGTCCATCCTGCATACGTTCTGTCACTTCATCTGCTGTTCCTGTATATAAATCAAATGTTACCAAAGGAAACCGCTGGTGGTACTGTTTTATCAGGTCAGCCAGCAGATGGCCTGATGACAAAATTCCACAGCCCATAGTGATGCATCCATCCACGCAATCATCAGCATGGGCAATTTCCTGCCGCGTATGGGCAACCAGATCCATAATTTCTTCAGCCCGGCGCCACAGCATCCGCCCTTCCCTTGTCAGGGACACACTGCGTCTTCCTCTTACTAAAAGCTGTACGCCCAGTTCTTCTTCTAGCTGGGCCAATTGTCGTGACAATGTAGGCTGGGTCATATGCAGTACTGATGCCGCACGGGTAATATTTCCTTCTCTGGCTACAGTTAGAAAATATTGGAGTACACGAAATTCCATAACGTATCATCTCGTTTCTTTCAGATGGCAGACGGGTATTCAGATGACGCTGGCGTCACGACATGGCGTACCTGCTGCAGCCATTCAGACAAATCCGGCGTGCTTTGTTCGATTGTCCCTTTTCCGGCTACATCAAAGGTTACCGTAAGCGGACATCGGATTAGCGAGCCGGGTATCAGTGAAGCTATGTCCTCCATGACATGCCCTGTCCAGCCACCATTCGTTACAAAGGGAATTACGACCTTACCATGGAAATCATGCTCCGTCAGAAAGGTGCGCATAGCCGGTGCCATAGTATACCACCAGGTAGGTGTCCCCAGTATCACCGTACCTATATCACCCCAACGGATATCTGCAGGTTGCAATGGCGGGCAATAAAGCCGGTCTACTTCTTCTTTTCCTGCAGCCACGATATTGTCATAGCTTCCCGTATAGGGACGGACTGTCTCAATGCGGATCAGCCGGCCGCCGGCCTGCTGCTGTACTCTGCGGGCAATACTGTACGTATTGCCATTGGCAAGAGAATAATAAATAATAGCTGTCTCTTTCATACGTTCTCCTTATTTCGTGTCATACATAGGAGACTGCATCCTGAGTCCATTCAGATACTGTCTGAGAGCAGACTGCCCTATATGTATGATTCTGGTTTTTCAATAAATGATTGACTTTCTTCAAAGCCTGCTCTAAGTCTTCCATCTTCCGGAGCAGTGTTTTCTGCGTCGCCAGTAATAAAATATGCTGCTGTTCCTTTCCTTCTTTGCCACTCTGTGTCAGTTCCAGATACTGCCGGATATCGGTCAGCGAAAGTCCGCTGGCTTTTAGATACATGATCTGCTCGATTTCTTTGATTTCTCTGCTACTATATACGCGGTGCCCGCCGGCATCGCGGGGAACGTGGGCCAGCAATCCGATTTTTTCATAATACCGCAGGGTATCTTCCGAAAGATGTACCCGTTCTGCCATTTCCCGTATAAACATAGTATCCCCCTCATTTCTCAGACTTCATGATTCACATAAACTTATCGTACACTTATTGCAGCCATCCTGTCGTTTCCAGCCACTTCTGGGCCGCCCCTTCGGCATCGGCCATATCGCTGTGATGAAGGGCAAAACCTTCTTTCACCAAAGCGCCCGGTTCCAGCTGCTGGATGAGCTGTATCGTATCGGAGAATCCACTGCCACCGGATGTAACGACAGCATAAATATTTTTTCCTGACAGGTCCGTATCATGGAGGAAGGTCTGTACCGGTGCCGGCAGTGTACCCCACCAGTTCGGATAAATCAGTATCACCGTGTCATAGCCGCTCAAATCGGTCACGTGGGTTTTCAAGGCCGGCAATTCACTATTTTCTATTTCCTTTTTTCCCTGTGCCACCGTTTCATCATAACTTTCCGGATAGGGCTTTTCTGTCAGGATGGATACGGTATCCGCGCCGGTTTTTCCCGCCATATACATCGCAAGGACAGCGTTATTGCCAACGGCTTTCCCATCTCTGGCATTCAGGCTGGCCGATGCCATGACATCGTATTTATCTGAATGAATGGCTTTGGCGTCCGTATTTTCCGGATAGGTGAAATAGGCGATGAGGATTTTATGGGAATTTCCCATAGGATTGTGGATAACAGACGCTGACGTTTTCTGATTTTCCAGTTCCATGGTCTGCGCCGACGATCCTTCGGTTTTTCCTGTCACTGCCGGACCACAAGCGGTCAATGCCGCCATCATCGTAAGGCTGCATACTGCAATAATCAATTCTTTTTTCATAAGGCTCTGCTCCCTTCCTGACTCCTGACTATTTTCATTTCCTGCTTGTATTATATGGCTCCGGTTATGGTATGTAAAATGCTTATTATATTGAGTTAAGAAATGCCTTTCAGGCATTTCTAAAGTCAGATATACCAAACAGAGGCTGCGGCACCAGAACCGTAAAAGCTCATGGTACCGCAGCCTCAGCATTGGCTTGGTTATATTGAATTAGTTGTCCCTATCAGGACGTGCGTCTGACTTTGAACCAGGCAGCGTACATGGTCGGAAGGACTAAGAGGGTCAGGACCGTCGCTACGAACAGTCCGCTGGCGATGGCGACAGCCAGAGGGCCCCAGAAGACGCTGCGCATGAGGGGAATCATCCCCAGGATGGCCGCTGCCGCTGTCAGCATGATGGGCCGGAAGCGCATGACCGCCGAGTCGATGATAGCGTGCCACGGGTCTTCCCCGGCTGCCATATGCTTCTGGATCTGGTCCAGGAGGATGATCGAGTTGCGGATAATCATTCCGCCCAGAGCCAGGATTCCCAGATAGGCCACGAATCCCAGGGATTTGCCAAAGAGGAGCATCCCCAGGGATACGCCGATAAGTCCCATAGGAGCCGTGACCAGTGCCAGTACCATCAGCGATGGGCTGCGGAGCTGGAACATGAGCAGTGTCATGATGATGATGATCATGACCGGCACGGGAACGAGCAGATAGTTCAGTGATTTCTGGCTGTTTTCCAGAGCACCATCTACTTCAACAGTATAGCCAAAAGGCATGTTTTCCCGGATATCGGCAATGGAATCGTAGGCCTTCTGGGTCGCGTCGTTTGCCGTCCCCGACTTGATGCCGCCATTGATGGTAATGGTCGGTTTCAGGTCCCGGCGCCAGATGAGGCCGTCTTCCCCTTCGTAGGAGATACGGGCAATCTGTTCCAGTGGCACATAGCCGGCCTGGCCGACGTAGACAGGGAGACTCTTGATCTTGGAAAGGTCATTGCGGTCGCTGTCCTGAAGGCGGAGCTGGATACCGATGGTCTTATCGCCGGCATAATACTGTGCCACCGTCGCGCCGGACAATTCCGTGTATAAGGTCTGAGCGATATTCTGGCCGGAAATACCCATAGCCCGCAGTTTATTCTGGTCCAGTTCGACATGCATGACCTTATTTTTCTGATTCCAGTTGAGAAATACGTTTTCCGTATTGGGATCTTTGGCAATGCGGTCGGCAATCTGCTGGGCATAGGCTTTGACCTTGTCCGTATCATAGCCGGATACACGCAGCATGATGGGATAATCCGACGGCGGACCGAGAGGAACGTTCTTGACATTGCAGCGGACATTGGGGAACTTGTCCGCCATTTCCTGCTTGATTTCCTTCGTCAGGGCCTCCCGGGTTTGCGTGTCTTTTGCGACGACGACAAACTGGGCGTAATTATTGGCCGGCAATACCGGTTCAATCGTAAGGACAAACCGCGGGGCCCCTTCGCCGACATAGTAGGAATAATCCTTCAGCTGGGCCTGCTGCGTATCGAGATACTGGGCAAAGCGGGCTGCCTCATTCTGGGTCGCCTGCATGGAAGATCCTTCAGGGAGCGTCATTTCCACGATCAGTTCGGGACGCAGGGACGGCGGGAAAAATTCCTGGGGAATGAGTTTCATGAGACCCAGGGAGAGGACGAACAAGGCCGCCGTGCCGCCAATAACGATGATGCGATGAGTCAGGCACCATGTCAGGACCTTGCGGAAAAAGACGTAAAAGCGGCTCTGATACAGGGGTTCCGGCTTTTCGTCTTTACTGACTTTCGGCTTGATGAGATAGTAGCCAAAGAGGGGCGCTACCATGACCGATACGATCCACGACAGGACCAGTGATGCCGTGATGACAGGAAACAGATCTTTACAGAATTCCGATGCCGCCCCGTCGGCAAAGGCAACGGGAATGAATCCGGCACAGGTAATGAGGGTTCCTGTCAGCATGGGCTTGGCAGTCGCCTTGAAGGCATAGCAGGCCGCATCAACACGGTTCATCCCCTTTTCCAGCTGGACGGTCATCATTTCTACGGCAATGATGGCATCATCGACGAGAAGGCCCAGGGCGATGATGAGCGAGCCAAGGGATACTTTATGCAGGTCAATGCCAAACACTTCCATCACGCAGAAAACGCCCGTAAGGACCAGGGGGATACAGAATGCGACGACCAGGCCCGTACGAAGGCCCAGACTGAGAAAGCTGACGACGAGGACGATGATAATGGCTTCCCGCAGAGTATTGATAAAGTCGCTGATGGATTCTTTGACTACCTGCGGCTGATCCGATACCTGATGGATTTCCATTCCTGCCGGCAGGTCAGACTTGACACTCTGCTGCAGTTTCTTCAGGTTTTCGCCGAGCTGCAGATTGTTGCCACCGCTCTTCATGGACAGGGCGATGCCGACGGCGGGTTTTCCGTTATAGAACATTTTGGGATCCGATGGCTCGGTGTATCTCCGTTCTACTGTCGCAATGTCGCCGAGGCGGAATACGCGGCCATTGGCATTGATGGGCAGGTTGCGGATGGCCTCTACATCTTCAAAGACACCGGACAGACGAAGGTAAACATTATCCGACTTCGTATCGACCATACCGGCCGGTGTCATGGCATTCTGCCCTTTGACGGCATCGGCAATGGTTGTCGGCGCAATGCCCAGTTCAGCCAGTTTGGAATTGGCTACTTCGATATAGACTTTTTCCGTTTGTTCCCCTACGAGTTCTACCTTGCTGACATCATCGACGGACATCATCATGCGGCGGATCTTTTCGGCTTTCTGCCGTAGTTCTTCATAGGAATAACCATCGCCGGTAATGGCATAGATGGAGCCATAGACATCATCAAAGCGATCGTTATAATAGGGACCATACACACCGTCGGGCAGGTCTTTTTTCATATCTTCCGTCAGGTTCCGCACTTCATGCCACGTACTGCGGATACTATCCCTGGGAGCCTTGTCGTCCAGGTATACGTAAATGACCGACTGGCCGGGCCGGGAATAGCTTTTGATATAATCGAGGTTCGGTGTATCCTGCAGTTTCTTTTCGATTTTATCGGTCACCTGTTCCTGCATCTGCTCTGCCGTCGCGCCGGGCCAGGCTACGGAAACGACCATGGTCCGCACCGTATAGGTCGGGTCTTCCATACGGCCCAGTTTCATGTAGGAAAATATGCCGGCAATGGCAATGAGGATGATGAAATACCAGACGAGGACCCGGTTATGGATAGAAACTTCTGATAAATTTCTCATTCATCTTCCCCCTCTATCCGCACGGTTTCGCCGGCGCTGAGCATATGGACACCAGCCGTCACGACTTTTTCTCCCCGCATAAGTCCCGTGACCTGTACTGTATTATCGCCGAAATCCGTAATGGTCACGTCTTTGAGAGACAGTGTGTGATCACTGCCGACGACCCATACCCGGGGCGTATCGCCGGTCTGATAGATAGCTGACAGAGGCAGGGTAAAGGAATCAGGGGCAGATGTTTCTTCGGTGCCGTTGGCTACAGTCGCCGTCATGCCAAGCTGCATTCCGTCGGGAGGATCGGGCAGGGAAATATCGACTTCATAGGTTCTGGACGCTGCATCCGCCATAGGCGAGACTTCACGGACGACGCCTGGCACAGTCTGGCCCCGCAGTGCCCAGAAGGATACAGATACGTTCCGGCCGACAGGAAAATCGGCCAGTTTGTTTTCCGGTACATTGACTTTGACTTCCAGGTCCCCCGAATGGACGAGGGTGACAACGGTCTGGCCAGCCGCCACGACCTGACCAACTTCGGCGGAAACAGCGGAAATGACGCCGTCGGCATCAGCCGTAAGCTGGGTGTAGGACAACTGGTTTTCCTGTGCCTGCCGGGCTGCCAGAGCCTGATTGTACTGGGCAGCGGCCTGATCGTACGCCGTCTGGTACTGGTCAAGTACGGAGGCGCTGATGGCATCCATCTGATACAGCTGCTGATAGCGGGCGAGGTTCGACTGGGCCAGCTGCAGTTGAGCTGCCGCTGCGTCTACCTGGGCCTGGGTCTGATTGACGGCCTGGGTGATGTCCTTCGGATCGACCGTCATGAGGACATCCCCGGCACGGACCTGGGAGCCAAGCTGCACATTCCGCGCCGTAATCCGGCCTCCTGCCTGAAAGGACAGATTGCTCTGGTAACGGCCCTTTACCGTACCGGAATAGGTCCCTGCCGTACTGCCAGCCGTGTCACTTCCGGCCCGGATGACCTTGACCAGCTGGGCCTGTTCCGGCTGCTCCGTCTTCTGGCCGCATCCCGATACGAAAAGCGCCAGTACGACCATCAGGGTCAGTGCCATATAGGTTCCATTCCTCTTCATACGTTCATCTCCTTTACCGCACTCAGTGCCGGAATATCGGCATGGGCCGCGTTTTCGGCGACAGCATGCATAATGCACAGAGCCTTGTCCAGCTCCTCTGCATCAATACCCTGCACCAGCGCTTCTACCCACTTTTTCAAGAAATGTTCCATCCGTTCCTGTAAGGACCAGGCTTTCTGCGTCAGATAAATATATTTTACCCGCCGGTCCTGGTCACTTTGCCTGCGGCACAGGAACCCCTTCTCTTCCAAAGTCTTGACACAGCGGGCAACCAGAGCCTTGTCCGCTTCGATTGCTTTGCATAACTCACTCTGCTGGCATCCGTTGCGCGTATACAGGCTCATGAGGAGGATGTGTTCGGAATAGGACAAATCCCAGGGACGGCAAATTTCCGTCACATAAGCCTGGGACCGCCGGTTTATGACACCAAAATCATGACCCGCTTTCAGATAATCCATACAGCATGACTTCCTTTCTGTTTTAGTTGATTTAATCAACTAATCGTCTATAGTATAGCAAATTACGAAGGGGAGCGCAATATACCTGCGGCTCCTTTGCCTGCAAAATTTCTATACAAACAGCCCCTGTCAGCCAGATGTCCATGTTCTCGCTGACAGGGGCCTGATTTCATATACTGCCCATGAGATGCTTCATCAGTCCTTCCGTCCCCGATGCCGCTTCGGGAAAGCGGCGCAGGTCGGTCTGCCCTTCCATATAGTCCAGGAAGGCACACATACTCTTTTCTATGTCACAGCGTGTTTCTTCTGAAATATTTTCCAGGACAGCCTGACGGTTTTCTTCATAGCGGTTTACAATAGCCAGCAGATGGGCAAAATCCCCCTCTTTCCCGCTCCATTTCCGGCAGTCTTCCAAAAGGTCCTGACAGGCCGTAGACAGGGATACGCCGGATGCTGCCCCCTGACGGATACGCCAGCTGTCCAGCACCGTCGAAAAAAAGGTAAACAATGTGATGATAGCAGTCCGTTCATAGCGCCGTACCAGCAGACTGGCCTTCGGGCTCTGTTTATGGCGGTGGCTGTCTGCTTTTTTACAAAAAAACTGATAATCTCTCCACAAATCTTCCGGCAGAGATTCTTTCAATATATCCATATCACCATTAGAAAAAATAGTGACGCCAAACTTGGTTTTCACGTCCATCACACTCCGGAAAACAAATTAAACGGGCCTGCCACACATAAGGCAGGCCCGCTTCATCATGCACCTATACAAACATTCCGCTATTTTTCAGGCAATTCGCTCGTACAATGCGGACACCGCGTCGCATCATCAGCAATAGGCTGACGGCAATACGGACACAGGCGGGGTTCTGCTGCCGGTTCCGGTTTTGGCAACAGACGGTTCAGCTGCCGGATGACAATAAAAATAGAAAATGCGATGATGAGGAATTCCAGTACCGTATTCAGGAAAGCACCATAGGCAATGACGGGAATACCGGCAGCCTTCGCTTCGGCCAGACTCCCTACGTGCTGCGTACTGAGGGGAATAAAGAAATCAGAAAAATCAATGCCTCCCAGGAGAACGCCGATAGGTGGCATGATAATATTATTGACCAGTGACGTGACAATCTTGCCAAAGGCACCGCCGACTACGACGCCGACAGCCATATCCATGACATTGCCGCGCATGGCAAACTCTTTAAATTCCTTGATGAAACCCATTCCATCCACTCCTGTCCGTGTATTAGATAAGAAAATTCCATAGAACCTGTCTCATCATATACTAAACTGTACTATTTTGCAACAAACTAAAACAACAAGATATAATTATTTTTTGTCACTGCTCAGTTTCAACAAATCCGGATTTTTTTGTGCCATTCGTTCGAGAATCTTGCCATAACCGCCGCTGCCATAATTCAGGCATCGCTTGATACGGCTGATGGTGGCCGTACTGGCCCCGGTCTTTTTGACGATATCCTCATAGATATCACCGGCTTTCAGCATCCGGGCTACTTCCAGCCGGGACGAAATGGCCTTCATTTCCTGTATAGTACACAAATCTTCAAAAAATTCATAACATTCATCGATAGACTGGAGTTCCAGGATTGCCTGGAAAAGCTGGTCATGAAGATGATCCCTTAATTTTTCATTGACAGCCATGATGACACCTCGCTTGCCGCTTTCATACTTTAGCATAGTAAATACTCTACCTTATTATAAAGCAGAACGGCCGCTCTGTCGATACCTCTCACATGGCAAATAAATCGAGTTGTTCATCTTCGGGCAGATCGTCCAGGCATCCTTCTGTCGTCATGGCGTCTACCAGGGACTTGGACACCTTCCCGCGGATCTTCAAATCTGCTTTGGACGTAAAGGGGCGTTCGTCGCGGGCCGCTACAATCTGTTCCGCAACATTGGCACCCAGTCCGTCGATAGCCGTGAATGGCGGCAGGATTTTCCCATCGCAGACAGTGAATTTCGTCGCCGCCGACCGCTTGATATCGACGTTCATGAAGGAATAGCCGCGGAGACTCATTTCCTTCGCCAGTTCCAGGGCCGAATACAGGTCCTGATCGATTTTGGATGCACTCTTACCCTGAGCCTTGATTTCCTTCATGACCTTTACCTGTGTATCGAGGCCATGGATCATGGCCGATAATTTAAAGGCCTTGGCACGGATTGTAAAGAATGCCGCATAATACGCCAGGGGATAATTGATTTTATACCAGGCAATGCGGAAAGCCATCATGACATAGGCAACAGCATGGGCCCGGGGGAACAGATAGCCGATTTTATGGCAGGAATCGATGAACCACTGGGGGATGTTCCCTGCTTTCAGTTCCCCTTCATAATCGGTCGTCTTCTGCCCGGCCTTATTCAGTTTGTCAATGCCCTTGCCTTTACGGACATTTTCCATGACCTTGAAACTCGTCTTTGGCTTGATACCATGCTGGATAAGATAGTTCATGATGTCATCACGGGTAGAGACGGCTTCTTTCAGGGGAACGACTTTGTCCCGGATCAGGTCCTGGGCATTGTTCAGCCACACGTCTGTTCCGTGGGAAAAGCCGGAAATACGTACCAGTTCGGAGAACGTTTTCGGTTTTGTATCGACCAGCATCTGCCGGACGAAAGGCGTACCGAATTCAGGGATTCCCAGACTCCCGACCTGGGAACCCAGTTCTTCCGGCGTCAGTCCCAGGGCCTTCGTCGAGCTGAACAGGCTCATCGTTGCCGGATCGTCGAAGGGAATGGTCGTCGCCTTGATGCCCGTCAGATCTTCCAGCATGCGGATGACTGTCGGATCATCATGGCCGAGGATGTCCAGTTTGACCAGACGGCCTTCGATAGAATGGTAATCAAAGTGGGTCGTAATGATACCTGAATCCTTTTTGTTGGCCGGATACTGTACGGGCGTGAAATGGTGGACATCCATATCGCGTGGAATGACCATGACACCGCCAGGATGCTGGCCCGTCGTATTCTTTACACCCGTGCAGCCGGCAACGAGGCTGTTGACATAGGCGTCATTGACTTTGATGCCGCGGGCATCGGCCCATTTCATGACGTACCCATAGGCCGTCTTATCCTGGACGACACCGGTCGTGCCGGCACGGAATACATTGTCCTTACCAAAGAGTTCTTCTGTGTACTTGTGGGCTTTGGGATGGTATTCACCGGAAAAATTCAAATCGATATCCGGTACTTTATCACCATCGAAGCCAAGGAATATGGCAAAGGGGATATTGTGGCCGTTCTTCTTCAGCTCAGCCCCGCATTTCGGGCATTTCTTGTCAGGAAGATCGAAGCCACCACCGTATTCGCCATGGGTAAAAAATTCACTGTACTGGCATTGGGGGCACACATAATGAGGCGGCAGCGGATTGACCTCTGTAATATCCGACATGGTCGCGACAAAGGACGAGCCGACGGATCCACGGGATCCGACCAGATAGCCATCGTCATTGGAATGCTTTACCAGCTTGTGGGCAATGTAATACAAGACGCCAAACCCATGGCCCAGGATGGACGTAAATTCTTCGGTCAGGCGGTCTTCTACAATCTGGGGCAGGGGATCGCCATAAATCTGATGCGCCTTGTCATAGCACATCTTTTTCAGTGCTTCCGATGAACCGGCAATCTGCGGGAAATACAGTGTTTCTTTCGGCACTGGCCGGACGTCGTCGATCATGTCGTTGATCTTGTTGGGATTGGTGATGACTACTTCCCGTGCCCGGTCCTCTCCCAGATAGGAGAATTCCTTGAGCATTTCGTCGGTCGTCCGGAAGTACAGGTCTGGCTGGTACTGGGCATCTTTAAAGCCCTTGCCGGTCATAAGAATTTCCCGGTATATCTTATCTTCGGGATTGAGGAAATGGGCATCACAGGTAGCAACGGTCATCTTTCCCAGCTCATCGGCCAGGCGGATGATCGTACGGTTGATATTGCGCAGTCCCTCTTCATCTTGTACCAGACCTTCCCGCACGAGGAACTGGTTGTTCGTCAAGGGCTGGATTTCCAGATAATCATAATAGGAAGCTATTTTCAGCAGTTGTTCATAGGGCAGCTGTTTCTGCACCATGGAGCGGACCAGCTCCCCCGCTTCACAGGCAGATCCCAGGATGAGCCCTTCCCGGTATTCGTTGAGCACCGCCCGGGGAATACGGGGCCGGCCACGGTAAATATATTTCAGATGGGAAATGCTGACCAGCTTGTATAAATTACGGATGCCGATCTGGTTTTTGGCCAGAATGACGATATGGTACGATTCATCTATTTTTGTATCGAAGAGATAGCCTTCCATCCCATAGATGACTTTGACGTTGTTCGTCTTATCCGTCGAAATTTCCTGCAGCAGCGGGAAAGACTGGACGACGCCGTGGTCCGTGACGGCAATAGCCGGATGATGCCATTTCTTGACCGTTTTAATCAGCTGTTTGACCGTGATCAGGGCATCCATATCGCTCATGACCGTATGCAGGTGCAGTTCCACCCGCGGCGTCTGGTTAGTATCTTCCCGTTCAACGGCCCCGCCTTTGGATGGCATGATGCTGTCTACGTTGAGTACGTAGTCGTTGAGATAATCACTGAATTTGACATCGCCGTGGACGCGGACCCACGTTCCTTCTTTCATATTGCCTTTCAGTGCGTCCAGTTCTTCCGCCGTAATCATATTGCGGCGGCGATACTTGCTGTTGCTGCTGCCCCCGATATCGAGGAATTTTTGTGCGGAAATGCCGTTGGTCTTGTCGGCCATCTGGAAGTTCAGGATGATGCGCTTCGTCTTCGTTTCCCGGAATTCCACTTTGACGAGCTTGCCCCGGAAGATGACATCGGGCCGTTCTTCACCCATGACATCGTTTATGGGCGTAACGTCGCCATCGACATATTTCCCCAGCCAGACGCGGCTGTCACTTTTTGTAGGGCTGCTGCCATTTCCTTTTTTTCTGCTATGGTTTGCCGTGCTGCTTTCTTTGCCATTCCCTGCCGCAGCCGCACAGGCTTTCTGATATTCCGGATCGTCCTTGAGCCAGTCTTCGTCGTCATTGACATCGTAAATATCTTCATGGGGGATGCTGTATCCGTCCATATCATCACAGCTGACCTGGGCCACACTGTTCCATTCCGCTTCGGTCTGACTGAGGGGTATATCCCCGCCGTGGCGTATGAACTCCACTTCGTTTTCCAGTGTCACGTCTCCCGGCAGCTGTAAGGCCTGGCAGACGGCCTGTTTCAACACATCCGTATCGGTTACCGGCCAGTCCGATTTCGTACGGACATGCCAGCGGGGTCCCGGATCTTCTGCACAGATTTCATGGACCAGAACATTGTGACTGTCATCAATCGCTATGGAAAATTCCTTTTTGGGAACAATGTGCCAGATTTTCATATCCGTTCCTTTCTCTTACTTCTATTCATCATCGGCTGCCCCGCTGTCACTATCGCCACTGTCTCCCCCATCGTCGGTACCCGTATCGGGAGCTGCCGGTTCAGGTATTTTCGTCGGGTCATGCGGTGCGTTGATCATAGCATCCTGGGGCTGTTCCCCATCGAGATTGGTCGTCTGTACGACTTCTTCCGAGGAATCTCCCGGCGTGAGGATGATTTCTGAATTCGGGTCATAATGGGATACAATCGTATCGGTGTAATGATCCCCATCGGTATAATTGACGGTACGGCGGATGGTAATGTCATGTCCGTCATACCCTTCCTGATCCCGCTTATCTTCTGTGACTTTGTCATCATGACGGCGGATGACACGATGAGGCAGTGTTTTCTGGGATACTGTCGTAAAGGTCACATTGCACGTATCGGCATGATTGCCCAGTATATAGACCGTTACCGAAGCATCTCCCATTTCCGTATAAATGTATACGGGCCGGGTGAACGGATTGGTAAAAGCAAAATCCAGAGAATCATCGGCTACGGTAGCGTCCATGCCTACAGGCACATAGCCTGCCGGTGCATAATGAGGAGAACAGCTGGCAATGATCATGCCGGCCCGGAGTGCCGCATTGAATAAGGTGGTACTGACCTGGCAGACGCCACCACCTGCGTCGAGTACGACTTTATTGTCAAAATAGACGGGTGCATCTTTATAGCCTTTTTCCCGTGTCCGCTTGCCTACGGTCTTATTAAAGGAGCAGTCCTTCCCGGCCGGCACGAGTGTATCGTTCAGCGCATTCTGGGCTATGCGGATATTGGCATCGCGGTTATCATTTTTCCCGTCAAAATGAGTGGTGTAATAGGAAAGGACCGTATCGATACTCTTGAGGTCCTTTTCTTTGATCTGCGCTTCTTTACGGGCCGTGACGGGAACATCTACCGTATCGGTCTTGCCATCGCCCAGTTCGTCCAGAACAGCCGACTGCAGGGCGTCTGAATCAATGGTAATCTGATTCCGCTCTTTCTCGATTCTTACGCCGCTGCCATCAGGCCTGGCATGGGCATTGCGCGGTTCCTGATCATACTGGTCGTGCATGTCACTGATATACGATGCCAGTTTCTCTTCATCGACGGCAATGGAAAGGGGAACATCCCTGCCAAAACGCAAAATGGAAATGACATCGGAGATACGCTTGACCGGAGAACCGGTACGGCCGACGAGGAACAGGGCATCGTTGATACGCTGCCGGTCAAAATGAGCATCAACTTTGCTGAGAGGCAGTGTTTCATCGACATCATCGGCTGTAAGATGGACCGACTTTTTCTGCAGGTCTCCTTCACGCTGATCCAGATATTCCCGCACATCCTCTTCCGTCATTTCCGTAACCGGCTTCCCTTCAAGGGTCACCATGGCTGCGGCTTTGCTCTGGGCGGCAAAAAAGCTGCCCGAAGCGGCAATGCAGACGCCAATGACCACGGCAGCTATTTTTTTCAGCCGGTTGGGATGTTCTTTGATGCCGTGTTTCTCCCGGTAACGGCGGCGGTACTCTTTCATTCGTTCTTTACGTGCTTTTTCTTCGTCCTGCAATTTAAACCCTGCCTTTATTGCTGCAATACAAACAGATGAGCTGCTCCATATCCATGGACTGGGCCGTTCCTCTGCGTATATTGAGTTGTAATGTAAAAATCTGGAGGAGTAATTCGTCCAGCTCCTCTATTTTCCAATAAGATGATGTTTTTTTCAAGTGATATAGTGCATATTTTACCGGTTTCCCCTTATTGACTTTCGTCAGGACCTGTTCGCACTGCCCTTCCCTCATGCCCGCTGCCAGCAATTCTTTATAGGCCCGCAAAAGACGGAGCCGGGACAGCATATACCCCGTATTTTTCAGGAAGGCGTCCTGCCGGCCAAACAGGCTGGCCGCAAAAGGAATGGTGTGCCGGCCGTCACGGCGGAGGAAATACTCCATAAAGGTAAAGAGATTCTTTTCCATGGTGCCGGAAAATAACGTCGTCAGCTGGCTTGTTTCTATTTCTGCCGTTCCGTCAGGGAGCATGATACATAGTTTGTCCAGTTCGGAAAATACGTACTGCAGCGGAATCGCATCCCAGGTCTGGAACAGTCCCCGCAGATAGCGGTCGGCAGAAGGGGAAAAACGTAATCCACGTTCCTTCATATAGGAATTGACATAGGTCATGACGGTTTTATCCGTAACGGGCTGACATTCTGCCACATCGGCCAGTTTCTTCACTTCTTTGAAGAAAGCGCATCCCGTATCGAGTTTGCTCTTTTCCTTGGGGAATTTAATGATGAACAGGAGTCCGTTTCCTTCAGGGATAGCGGCCAACTGCTCCAGGAACCACGATTCGTCCTTGGTGAGCCGGCTGCGCGACCGGCCGCCCCGTTTGATGGGAAGGTATGGGCAATCATGCCAGATACAGACGTTGGTACCACCAAAGAGCGACGACGACTGGAATGCTTCTACGACCTGGGACGGCACGGCATCTTTCCCAAACACGGAGAGTGCCAGATCTTCACCGGCCTGTTTGCGGAATGCTTCCATAAACAACTGCTCTTCCCTATGCATTAAATAGGTTTCACTGCCATATATGATTTTTACCTGTTTCAAACCATTCACCACCTGGGGACTGTACAGTCCAGTTACCCTTGCGCCAGGAAAGAATAACGGCTCCGTCTTCTTCGGGCGTCACACAGGGTATATCGTAAAGCGCTGCCATCTCCCGCCACCGCTTCCACAAGACATCCCCGCGGCCACTGCGGTGCAGGATCAGGAAGAGAGCGTCGTGGGGAAATGCAGTCCGTCCCGCCTGACGCAGCGACTGGATTTCAAACACGGCTCCTGACGGAAACTGCCGTGGCAGGGCCGTTCCATACAGATAGTACGGAACGGCTGTCTGTGTCAGTTCCATGCCGCCGGCCTCTTCCTGCTCCGTCACGATGTCGAGACTGCCAATGGAAAAATCCTGCATAAGCTGTGCCGCTGCCGGGCCGGCATCACCGCTGACCCGGACCTTGTCCAGATGAAATATACCAGAATGGCGGAGAGCCGGCGTGAGAGCGCAGGCTATTTGTCCCTCATGGGACCACTGGCTTTTATTATACCACAGGCAGGCCGAAGTATCATCATAGACAACGCAGGTTGCCCGGTCATTTCCCATATCATAACTGTAAACAGTAATTTCCGGACGGGTATATCCGGCATAGAGCGTGGGTACAAGGAACAGGATAGCGGCCCATCGCAGCAGGACTTTCCTGTATCGCGGCAGGAAAAACAGAGCTGTCAGTGCGAGATAATAGGCGGCTGCCGTATATACCGGCCAGGCCCCCTGCCAGAACCGGCTGTACGGCAGGGATGCAATAAAATAATTGCCCTTGACCGCCATACAGAGTAACGGCTGTATCAGGAAAAGCAGCAGCTGTCCCAGTGGCAATACGACCATCCCCAGTAGAGACGCCGCGAGTCCCAGCAGGATGACACCATCCAGGACGGGAGCTATCAGCAGATTCGCCAGCAGGGAATAAACAGGCAGGGATGAAAAGTAATACAGCAACAAAGGAATCAGCAACAGCTGGGCACAGATACAGACGCTGACACCGGATCGTAAAAACGCCGGCAGGACGGATAGCCATCTTTCCACAGGGCGCTGAAGCAGCACGATACCGGCCGCGGCGCCGCAGGATAACTGAAAGGACAGGTCAAACAGCAGATAGGGACTATATAACAGCATGGCTATGGCTGCCAGAGCCAGGGCGTGGCAGGCCGTGTACTGTCGCCGGGCCGTCAGACTGTACGCTGATATGAGGCCCATGAGAGACGAGCGGATGACCGGCGCCGTTCCCTCTGCCAGCGCGCCATACAGGATGACGACGACGGCGGAAAGGATAAACAGCGGCCGTTCCCTCAGAGATGCCATCCTGCCCAGAATCTGTACCGCCGCCAGTAACAAAGACATGTGCGATCCCGATACGGACAGGATATGGATCAGACCGGTAATGCTGAAGCTTTCCAGCAGCTCCGGAGGCAGCTCACCATAATGACCGCCAAAAAGCAGACTGCTCAGGATATAGGCGTAGTCCCTGTCGAGGACGGTTCTGTACATTCTGGTCAGATACTGTCTCAGGCGCCACAACTGACAAGCTATGCCCTGGCCGGGCTCAAGCACCTGTATCTCTGTATCGGGCACGATATAGCTTTTCAGGAAAATGGATTGTTCCCTGTCCCTGTGCCGGGCATCATACAGTCCCGGGTTCTGGTAGTACGACAGGTCTTTCATATCCAGCCAGAGTCCGAGGCGCTCCGATGGTGGATGGGTGGGACTGGCCGGAAGAGTGACGTATATCTTCCCCTTTCCCCTGTGCCGCGCCGGGTCATCGGGAAAAGCAAACTGGTCCATGGTCAGGATATAGCGGCTCATCTTCCCCTGTTCCGTTTCATAGGAATTTTTCTTTTCTTTCACCGTCCCTTCTACGTATACTTCCATTCCCGCCAGATACGACGGCAGCGATTCATACTGCCTGTTTTCCCATGCCAGGCGGAAGAGACCCAAAGAAAACATCATGCACAGAAATAGAACCAGGACACTGCGGAACCGGCGCCGCCCTATCCACATGGCGGGCAGGCAGAAACCCACTCCGGCAAGACCGGCACCGGCAGGAACAGGCAGAATATCCGCTGCAATAATGCCGGAAGCTAAGGCTATGGCGGCAAAAAGACTGATGTACGTCATACGGTCACCTTATCCTTCAACTTTTCAAACTTGGCAGTACCGATGCCTTTGACCTGCTGCAGCTGCTCACAATCGGTAAACCCGCCATGTTTGTCTCTGTACTCGATGATATGCCGGGCCATGGCAGGACCGATGCCGGGAAGTTCGGTCAATTTCGTTTCGTCTGCATCGTTAATATTGATTTTTCCGTCGCTCTCTGACGCAGCAGGCACGCCATCCAGATTATAGGGCAGGTGGATCTGCATGCCGTCTTCGATACGGGCCGCATAATTCACAGCCGATGCTTCGGCATAGGGAAGAGCATCGCCGGCGGCATGGACGGCATCGCCGATGGTAACGACATCGGGAAAGGAGTACAATCCCGGCTTTCTGACTGCACCGGTAATATATACCATATACTCCGGCTGTTCCACTTCTGCCACGACAGGGGCCTCCGGTACAGGCGATACATGAGTCAGCCCTTCACTCCACATAAACCAGCCTGCTAAACAGGCACAACCAATCAGCAAAAACATTTTTTTCATTTTCTCTCCTCCTTACGTTATGTGTTATCAAACAGGATTGAGTTTTCTTTTCATATACAAAAAAACAGCCTCCGATACACACATGTATCAAAAGCTGTTTCCTTAAAGGACTAAACGTTTCTTACCAATTTCCCCGCTTCTTCCAGAAGCTGATGTGCAGCATGGCCAGCACCGTGAACAATTCCAGACGCCCCAGGAGCATGGAGATGCACAAAATGGTCTTGGCAAAATCGGACAGTCCGGCATAGGTGCAGGTTGCGCCGGTAATGCCAAAGGACGGGCCAATGCATCCCATAGTCGTGACACTGATCCCGATGGCATCAAAAATGCCGATTCCATCAAAAGTCAGAAGCAATGCCCAGAAAGCGATGAACACCAGGTACAAAAAGAAAAACTGATTGACCCGGATAATCGTATCCTGGCCGATAAGGCGGCCATTCATCTCCACGTCCATGACCATCCGGGGATGAAGTTTTTCCCGGACAGCCGCTACGAGGGAACGGCAGAGGATGACGACACGGGAAATTTTGATTCCCGCCGCCGTAGAGCCGCTGCAACCACCGCTGATCATCAAAAGCAGCAGGATTCCCTTGGAAAAAGATGGCCACTGGTCATAGTCAGCCGAAACAAATCCTGTCGTAGCAATGGAAGCCGCCTGGAAGGAGGCATAGCGCAGTGCCGTAAAGATATCGGCATCAAAGGCATGGATCAAATCGGCGGCAATACATACGGTCGCCAGAAACAGGATGAGCAGGTAGGCCTTGAATTCCGTGTTTTTCTTCAGGGCATGGAATCCCTTGCGGTATAACTGATAGTACAAGCCAAAATTGCCGCCGGCCAGAATCATGAAGAAGGTCATCCACCCTTCAACGGCAGCACTGTCAAAATGGGCCGCACTATCATTAAACGTAGAAAATCCGCCGGCTGAGATGGTAGACATGGCATGATTGAGGGCACTGAAGAAATCCATGCCACAGAGCATAAAAATAACGAAGGCAATGGCCGTAAAGGTCATATAGATACGGAACAAAACGCCTGTCATATCCCTGAGGCGCGGCAGCAGGCGGTCCGTCGCCGGCCCGGCCGATTCGGCATTATGGAGATAGAGTGTATTCTGCCCGGCTGCCGGCAGGAGGGCAATGAAAATGACGACGATGCCCAGCCCTCCCAGCCAGTGGGTCATGCTGCGCCAGAACAAAATACTGAAAGGCAGGCTTTCTATATCTTCTATGACCGTAGCCCCTGTACCGGTAAAGCCGGAAATGCTTTCAAACACACCGTCAATCAGATTCAGGTACCCGCCAGCCACATAGGGAATCATCCCCAGGAAGGTGGCTAAAAGCCAGCCAAGGCCCGTAATGGCAATCCCCTCCCGGATGGTAAGGTGCTTGGTCCGCACCCTTCCGTAACGCAGCAGCAGAATCCCGCAGGCAATCATGATACCAATGGCCAGGATAAAAGACCCTGTACACTCATCACCAAATCCCAGTGCCAGGAACAGGGGCACACAGGTAACGCAGGCTTCGGCTAACGATATTCTCCCTAAAAAACGGCAGACGACACGTAAATCCATAACAACACCTTTTTTACTTCTATTCTGCTCTACCAGTTGCTATGCCGCCAGAAGGAAGGCATGAGCAATGCCAGGACGGGAAACATTTCCAGTCGTCCCATGAGCATAGAAATACATACGATGACTTTACTGAAAACAGGCAGCTCCGCATAGGTGCAGGTCGGCCCGACTGTACCAAAAGCCGGGCCACAACTTCCCATCGTGGAAACGCTGAGGCCGATGGCGTCCAGAGTCGGCACGCCATCCCCGATAAACAGGACCGTCCATAAAATATCGAGTATGACATAGGCTACGAAAAAACGGGCTACCCCATATAGGATTTCTTCATTATAGTCTTCCCCATTGGAATGGACCTGCACGACACTACGGGGAGACAGTTTCTGCTGTACCACAGAGCGCATGGTCTTCATGAGCAGCATGAGCCGCGTCACTTTGAGACCGCCGGCGGTCGAACCGGCACAACCGCCGCAGAACATGAGAAACAACAGGATTCCCTTGGAAAAGGAAGGCCACTGATCAAAATCCGCTGAAACGAAGCCTGTCGATGAGGAAATAGACGCAGCCTGAAAGAATGTCTCACGTACGGCCTCCAGCGGATCATACGATGCTCCATAGGTCAGATTGAGACTCATCAGGGCCGAGGCTCCCAGGACCAGTGCCACATACAGGCGGAATTCCGTATCTCTGAAAATGACCCCGATTCCTTTCCGCCAGGCCGCTACGTAAATGGAAAAATTGGCACTGGAAAGAATCATAAACAGCGCGAGGACTCCTTCTATGAGAGGGCTGTTAAAATGGGCCACACTGTCATTATAGGGTGAAAAACCACCGGTGGCAATCGTCGAAAACGCATGTTCCAGAGCGGTCAGGAAATCAAGGCCGCAGGCCATAAGCGCCACCGTCGCTGCCGTAGTCAGGACGACGTATACCGTAAACAGTGCCTTTGCCATCTGACGCACCCGGGGCAGCATGCGGTCCGATGTGGGTCCCGTACTTTCGGCATCCATCATGTGCACGATGCCATGACCGAACTGGGGGAACAGGGCAATGAAAATAACGATGATGCCCAGGCCTCCCAGCCAGTGAGTCAGGCTGCGCCAGACTAACAGGCTTTGTGGCAGTACTTCTATATCGGTAATGACCGTAGCCCCCGTGCCGGAAAGACCGGAAATACATTCCAGTATGCCGTCCAGGATATTCAGATAGCCACCGAATACATAGGGCAGCATCCCCAGAAAAGTCACGAGGATCCAGCTGAGACTGGTTATGGCAATTCCCTCCCGGACACTCAGATCGTCAACGGCTCCTTTCCGGCTTCGCTGCAGTCCCATGCCGACGGCAAAACAGACAACAGCAGCTCCGGCCAGTGCCACAAGGCCGGCATCCTGACAGACGATGGATACGATGGCATTCAGGGCCAGCACCATCCCCAGTGCCATTGAAATACGTCCTAAAACATACAGGATAACGCGTATATCCATAATTCGTACACTTCTCTTTTCTGATTGGAAATTACCATTTGCTGTGGAACCGGGCTGCTATGGTCTGCAGCACAATGAGAAAGGAAAAAATTTCTATGCGTCCCAGAATCATGACAAAGGTACAATATAATTTAGTCCACACCGGAAGCGCTGCATAGGAAGTCAGGCCATAGAGTTCTGCTGTCGATCCCACACTGGAGAGACACCCGGCAGCCACGCCCATGGCCTGCAGCAGCGGAATGCCTGACAGTGAAATAACCAGCATGGAAAAGAAGAATACTCCTATGTACAGGAAGAAAAAGCTCAGGACCCGGCTGATGATTTTCATGGAAACAGGAACACCGTCTATTTTCAGGCTGACAACCATCTGAGGATGGAGTGTGCGCCGCATTTCCCTTGCTGCCATGCGGAACAGGACGATGATGCGCATGATGCGAAGTCCTCCTGTAGCCGATCCGATACAACCGCCGGCAAACACGAGAAGAAACAGGACGTAGCGGTCAAATCCGGGCCAGAGAGAAAGCTGTGCGGAAGCAAACCCGGTCGTACTCAGGAAAGAAACGACAGCAAAGGTACCATAGCGCAGGCTTTGCCAGATATCGTAGACGCCGCTATGCCAGAGGTGGAATACAATCATCACACTGACGGCACCCAGAATGGCCAGGAAGGTCCGCAATTCCGTATCAGAAAAGATAGAACGCAGTTCCCGCCGGGACACGGCTCTCCAGATGAGAAGAAAGTTGCAACTGGCCAGAATCATCGATATCATGGCCGCTACTTCCAGAAACAGATTGTCGTAACCGGCAAAATCGAGGGACGCCGTACCGCCGCTCGTCGAAGCCGTGGTCATAGCCTGATTGACAGCTTCGAACACATTTAATCCGGCTGCAATATATAAGGCAGCCGAAATCAGGGTAATCCCAACATATATTTTTCCTGTCTGCAGTGCCGCATTGTGCATGCGGCTGACCATCGGACTGAAGGCAATACTCTGATGGGCCGACAAGGTCACTCCAAAACAGCCGCTGACCTGGGGCACGACCGTAACCAGCATGATGATAAAATTCAGTCCGCCCATCCATTCCATCAGGCTGTGCCAGAACAAAAGGGAACTGGCCTCTGCCTGTCCCGGGGCCAGACAGGAAACACCTGTCGTCGTATACGCGGAAATACTTTCAAAAAACGCATCGGCCGGCGTAAGGATGCCCGTCAGCACATATGGCATCATGCCAATCAGTCCCAGCAGGAACCAGACAGACACTAAATACCATGCGCCTTCTGCTACACAGAGCTGTTTCTTATGCTGTTTCCCTGCGTTCTGCAGCAGCAGTCCCAGCACCAGTGTCACCGCCATCGGTATGGCAAAGGCCTGTACCGTATCTTCTCCCCAGTACAGAGCACAACAGAGAGGCAGTCCCAGGACGACTGCATTCAATAAGGCTATCCGTCCCAGAAGAAACAGATAGAGCCGCATATTCATACTCAGTCCCTGCCTTTAAAATATTTCATGACTTTTTTGGAATGTTCCGTCTGAATGAACAGAATCGTCCTGTCACCGGCCTGCAAAACTGAACTGCCATCTGGTATATGAGCCTGTCCGTCACGGACATAGGCGCAGACCAGACACTCCCGTGGCAACCGGACATCCATCAGGCGCTGTCCTGCTACAGGCGCGCCTTCCTGTACGATGACTTCTACGGCTTCCGCCTTGGCCCCTTCGAGAAGAGAAACGGACACGACGCCGCCACGGCGGGCAAAAGCCAGTACTTCACTGGCTGACAGCAGGCGGGAAGAAAGGACGATATCGACGCCCACTTTCTGCATGAGATCGACGTATTCGATGCGGGCCACGCGGACAATAGTCTTTTTGGCACCAAAATGCTTGGCAATGAGAGCCAGCATGAGATTCAATTTATCATCATCAGTCACACAGATAACAGCATCGGCATCGGCGACCCCTTCCTGAACGAGGAGGTCGATATCCGTACCGTCGCCGCATATGGCAATCCCCTCACTCAGCTTATCGGCCACCATGCGGCACCGTTCGCGGTCCTGCTCAATGACTTTTACCTTGACGCCCTGCTTATCCATCATAGGAGCCAGGAAACGCCCTGTCCGGCCGGCACCGATAATCATGACCCGTTCCACTTTTTTCGTGCCACTGGGAACAAAATTCTCACTGAATTTTTCAATAGCCTTGGGATCACCGATAAAATACGCATTATCGTGAGGCAGGAGGCAATCATCGCCATGAGGTATGATCATGCGGTGATCGCGGAAAATCATCCCTGCCAGGATGGACTTGGGCATGTGCAGGTCTTTCAGAGGTACATTGGCCAGATGGGAATGGCGGCGGACCTTCGTTTCAAACAGCCGGACCTTGCCATTGGCAAAATCTTCGACATCGAGAGCCGCCGGCATCATGAGGATGCGGTCGATTTCACGGGCCGTGATCATTTCCGGATTGAGCATGAGGTCAATATCAAAATTTTCCTTCAGATAATCCTGGGCTTCCGACATGAACTGCATATCCCGGATACGCGCCGCCGTATAGCGTATGCCATGTTTCTTGGCAAGGATGCAGGAAACCATATTGACTTCATCAATAGCCGTCACAGCGACGAGAATGTCGGAATTACGGATATCGGGATCGTTCATGGTGATAGGACTGGCACCATTGGCCAGAATAGTCAGTACATCGAGATTGTTTTTGACAGCCTCCAGCCGTTCTTCATTCTGATCGACGACGACGACGTCATATTGTTCATTAGATAACAGCTCGGCAATACTGTACCCCAGCTTACCGGCTCCGATTACTACAATACGCAAGATATGTCCCTCCCTTGATATCTGTATAGTATAGCATACCTCTGTAAATAAAGACAGCTTTCCCGCTTCATCTATCTTTTTCTCTGACAATATGATAGAATTAGGTGTTTGTTATAGATTTTTCCACATCATTTTCCGTAAAAAGAGGTTTCACAATGGCAAATAAATTCGTATCAGGTACGCTGATCCTGACCCTTTCCGGTTTTGTCGTCAAGGCGATCGGCAGTATCAACTGGATCATCCTTTCCCGTATCCTGGGGGGCGAAGGTATCGGTATTTACCAGATGGCTTTCCCTATTTATCTGCTCGCACTGGAAATATCCAGTGCCGGTATCCCCATCGCGATTTCTATCATCACCGCCGAAAAAGTGGCCCGTCTGGATTATAATGGAGCACAGCGCATTTTCCGCGTTTCCCTGACCATGCTCTGTTCGACGGCGCTGTTTCTCAGTGTCCTCGTCTTTTTCGGTTCCCGGTTCCTCATCGATTATCATATCATCCGCGAAAGCCGTGCCTATTATTCGCTCATCGCCCTGGCACCGGCCATCTTCTTTACGACCATCATAGCCGGATACCGCGGGTATCTCCAAGGCTGGCAGCAGATGACGCCGACGGCACTCTCACAGATTGTCGAACAGCTCGTCCGCGTCGTGGTCATGCTCGGATTTGCCGCACTGCTGCTTCCTTACGGGCTTGATTATGCCGCTGGCGGTGCCAGTCTCGGTGCCGGTGCCGGCGGGGTAGCGGCATGGCTGGTCCTCATCTACTACTATCATAAACTGAAACGCCATCTGCCGACAGACGGGCCGGTCTTTCCTAAGGAAAGTATCCGTCACATCCTGAAACGGCTCATCATTCTGGCCGTCCCCATTTCTCTGGCCAGTATCATGCTTCCCGTCGTATCCAACCTGGACCTTTTGATCGTACCGCGACGCCTGGAAGTAGCCGGTTATCCGACCCATCAGGCAACGGAATTATTCGGGTATCTCACGGGCATGTCTGTACCGCTCATCAACCTTGCTACGATTCTCACGGCGGCCATGGTCATGAGCCTCGTACCGGCCATCAGCCATAGTTTCACCTTGGGTGACACGAAAGAAATTTACAACAAGACGTCCGGTGCCATGCGCATCGCCCTTCTGGTCACCATCCCATTTTCGGTCATGCTCTACGTACTGGCCGAACCGGTAGTCACCTTTATTTACAACGCGCCGGCTGCGACCGACGCTACGCGGGCCGTCGCCATTGCCATCTGCTTTCTCGGCGTTCACCAGATTACAACGGCTATCCTGCAGGGTCTTAAAAAACCAAAGATTCCGGTCATCAACATGGGTATTGCCTGCCTGGTCAAAGTGGCCTGCAACTGGTTTCTGGTCGCCATTCCTGCTCTGGGGATCACCGGTGCTTCTTATGCCACTGTCGCTGACATCGGCGTAGCAGCTGCCCTGAATCTGGTATTTATCTATCGCAAGACCGGTTATATCATCGATATCAAAACGGTCGTGCGCAACGTCATCTGCGCCGCCGTCATGGGGATTGCCATGTACTTCCTTTACGATGCCATCGGACATATCGGCCTGTTCCTCAGCCTGACGATTACGACAGTAGCCGGGTCTGCCATCTACATCGGCCTCATGGCTGCTACCGGCGGCGTCACCCGTGCCGACGCCCAGCGTCTTCCTTTCTTCGGCCGTTTCTTCTGATTTCAACCTGTCTCTATCATCTAAGAGCCCTCTCCGGAGCGGCTCTTTTTATATATGCGCCTGATGCATTTACGGGTAAAATATGGTACTATAGTAGGTAATTGAAATCTAACCCATCTATGAGGGAGGCCTATCTCATGCTGAAAATAGCACTCGCCCAGCTGAACGTTCATGCCGGCGATCCGCGCCGCAACGTGCAGTCCATGGAACGCTGCATATCCCAGGCAAAAGAGCAGCATTGCCACGTCATTGTATTCCCGGAATTATCCATCCCGGGATATCTCATCGGTGACCTGTGGGACCAGCCTGATTATATCCGCGAATGTGTCCGTTTAGGGGACCGGATCCGGGATCTGTCCGATTCGATTACCATCCTGTTTGGCAACGTCGCCTGCGACGAAAGCCGTATCAATCCCGATGGGCGTCAGCGCAAATATAATGCACTGTTTGTCGCTCAGAACAGACAGTTTATCGGACCGGACCGTTCTCCTTATCCCTACTATATCAAGACGCTCCTGCCAAATTACCGTGAATTCAGTGACACCCGGTATTTCACCTCTCTGCTGCAGACGGCCCAGGAACGTCATGTATTCCCCGAAGACCTGACCTCCCCGGTTACGCTGACCTTCGCCGGCGGTCAGACACTGCGGATTGGGCCGCTCATCTGTGAAGACAGCTGGGATGACAACTATCCGTTTAAACCCATGCAATGCCTCCACGACAACTATTCTCTGGATCTGTTCATCAATATTTCCAACTCTCCCTTTACCCTCGGCAAAACCCAGCGCCGTCACCGTCTGTTCGGCAAGTCGATTGGTCAGCTCAACGTACCGGCACTATACGTCAATTGCACGGGCATCCAGAATAACGGCAAAAACGTCTATACCTTTGACGGGGCCAGCGGCGCCTATACCAAAGACGGATCCCTTCATTACGAATCTCCCCTCTTTAAAGAGGAACTGGCCGTTCTCGATTTTGATGAAACAACCCATGCCTTCGTCAGTCCGCAGAAACAGAATCCGCCTGATGAAGAAGTAGCCGATATCTATCACAGCCTTCATTACGGCATCCAGTCCTTCATGGAAAATGCCGGACTCAGCAAAGTCGTCCTCGGCGTTTCCGGTGGCATCGATTCGGCGGTCAATGCGGCGTTATATGCTTCCATCCTGCCAAAAGAGAATATTCTCCTTGTCAATATGCCCAGTGTCTACAACTCGTCTATGACCAAAGATCTGGCACAGCAGCTGGCTGATAATATCGGCTGTTACTACACGGTCATCCCCGTTCAGGAAAGTCTGGAACTGACGCGGAAGCAATTCCGGGAAGCAGTCCTCCTGCAGAAGGGCGAAGAGAAAGGCCATCTTCAGCTCACCAGTTTCATCGAAGAAAATATTCAGGCCCGGGACCGTTCCAGCCGAATCCTGGCTGCTGCAGCGGCTTCGTTCGGCGGCATCTTCACGTGCAACGCCAATAAGGCCGAATCATCTGTCGGCTATGCGACGTTGTATGGCGATCATGCCGGCTTCCTGGCTGCCACAGCCGATTTATGGAAGCATCAGGTATATGCTCTGGCCCGGTATCTCAACGATGTCGTATTCCAGCGCGAAGTCGTCCCCCAGGGCAGTATCGACATCGTGCCCAGTGCCGAATTATCGGCCAACCAGGATATCACCAAAGGCCAGGGAGATCCCATCGTCTATCCTTATCACGATTATCTCTTCCGCGCTTTTGTTGAACGCTGGCAGCGGGCTACGCCGGAAACAATCCTTACGTGGTACAAAGACGGAACCTTGGAAAAAGAAATTGGCTGCTCCGTAAACGTCCGGGACATCTTCCCCACGGCGAAAGACTTCATCGACGATCTGGAACGGTGGTGGCGTCTCCTGTCCGGTTTTGCCGTCGCCAAACGGATTCAGAGCCCGCCGGTCCTTTCCATCAGCCGCCGTTCCTTTGGCTACGACCTGCGCGAATCCCAGCTGAAACCATATTACACGACACGATACGAAGAACTGAAACGGGAATTATTAAATCAGTAACTAAACCATTAAAGAGAAAGGGACTATCTCATGATGACATAAGCATTCACGAGATAGCCCCTTTCTCTATATAGTTTGTAGCACAGAGTTTGTAGAAGTTGGTTTAAATCAAAAAGGAGCTGTCTTTATACGACAGCTCCTTTTTTCATGGCGTCAGTAATCACTCACGGAATTATACATCCTGTATCCGCTGTACACCCTGAGGCTTCTTTTTCGAACGATGTCCGATATTTTCTACGATGATGAACAGAATCGGAATGAGGAATACGCCGAAGATGGTCGCAATGGATGTGCCAAAGACGACGGTGATGCCCATAGGCTTCCTATGAGTGTGTAATTAGTGGTAAGTGTTTAGCTGTTAGTTGCTTATTCCTTGTCTATCCGATATGGGATATAGTGTTTGATACTTTAGGGATACTGAAGGATACAGGAATACTTCAGTGCGCTAAAGGACAGCTAACTGAGTACATATGTATACTTAGTATAATTAGAGTTCCTTAGATACTTTAGTTTTCCTTTGTCTTCCCTTCTCTCTCTTAATAGTGGGACAATAAGCGACTTTCCTATATGTGGGACAATAAGATTTCTGGGATACCAGAAATCTACCATTTTTTATTCATTATATTCCTATTTTTATTCATATCGGTATTACCATACATCAGTGAGAAGATGCCCCTGTCATCATCCATAGCTGCTTCTAGAAAGTCATCCAGTTGTTCATCCATCCCTACTTGCTCATCCCTATCCATAACTTCTAACCAATACGACACAGCCATTGTTAAGGAGTCCAGGCGGTCATCATGTGATAGTGAACCTTTGTCTCTGCTTAGGCGTGTCAGTTGATATATCAGAGAGTAATTCTGTCCTTTATTTTCATATATTATATAATCATCTTTAATGACTGACTCTGCTACTATTAACTTGTGTCTCATCATAACAGGTTCCAGTGTATCAATAATACGAGCTTCTTTCTGCTTAGTGTTCTTCACTTCTTGAATGGAGCATGGATGTATTTTATTCAGTATGGGCTTGAATAACTGTGTAAACATGCCATCCCCGAAGTTAGCTTCTACGACAATCTCATTTACTCCATACACTTTTGCTTTATTTGCTAACTGTGTCAGTACAGAATCAGAGTATCCTTCTGAATAACCACCTACTTCTACTACAAAAAGATAACCATTCAGGTATTTCACAATAGAGTAAGCAGTTTCATCTGTTCCCCTACCAGATGGGTCTATAGACATAACGGTACCTGTATATTTAGCTGTCTCCTTACTTCTACCGAACTCTCTATAGAAATAATCACCTTTGACTGCTACACAAGGCAATGAGTTTAATCTGTACTCATAACTGCTTGCCCATGCCCACTTCAGTGAACTTTCATCCAAATCCACTTCTGAGACAATCAGGTCTTGTACTTTTAATGGATACTTTTCATAGTCAGACAAGTTAGTATTCAGTTTGAACTGTAAAGAAAACCCTGCCTTACCGTAGGATAATCTACGTTCTTCAATTTCTTCTTCTGGGAATCGTTTAGGATCTGTTGGCTTGCCTGCGTATAGCTCCGGATTTCTATCATACGGTTCAGCAATAAAGGGAGCTAATTTGTCTCCATAGTATTCACGTTCCTCTGGTGTTTCCGGATATACGATAGGGAATACAAAGACACCATAGCCACGATTCTGTAATTCATTATATAGTGACATCTCATTTTGGGGAGTTCCAAGGTATATAATCTTACTACTATCCCCCGGCTTTATAATAGCATCAAATTCTTTTACATCCTCGAATAGTTTGTCTCTACGGACCTGTGTACTGGAATTGTTTGGTATCTCTACGTCATCTGCAACCAATATGTCTGCACGGCTGCCTGTTATCTGACCTGTAATACCAACGGATTTTACAGAAGGAGAAATATCAGGTATTGCTAAGCCAACATCAAAAAGGTTCTGTGTATTACGTTGACCATCTCTAGGCTTAAGATCAGACAAAAAGTCTAGTAAGTAAATGATACGTCGTATGAATACCGCATTAGCATCCGCTCTATCCTTACTAGCAGACACTATCAAGCATTTCAGCTGCGGGTTATTCCATAGACACCAAACAATATAAGCACATGTAATAAACGACTTAGCTACACCACGGAATCCTTCTATAATGAATCGTTTCTGTGGGCATTTCATCAATAATGACGCTATGGCATATTGTATGCCTGTAGGCTCAGGGAGCGCAATCTCATCCCATAAAATGAACAGAAACTTACGAAAATCTTTCTTAGCGTCATCAATTTGTTCTTGTGTCCATTGTGTTAACAGTTAAATCATCATCCTCTCCAAAATCAGGTAATTCTTTCGTAATCTGTTTAACCAAAGGTGCTGTAGTTTCTGGTGTTGTCTTCAAATCATTGTCTTTTAAGAATTGTCTTACTTTAGCCAGGAATGCAGGATTTTGTCGTAATTCTTCATCCTGTATACCATCAAGTAGAGCCTGTACTTCTTCCTCTGCAAGTTTATCTAACAGTTTAGGATCTATCTTCATTATTTCCTCACCCCTTTGCGAATTTAAAAATAATAAAAGGCTCCATAGGTAATTACACCTAGAGGGAGCCTTATGTGTCTCTATCCCCTTCCCAGTCGGTCTAGGGAATAATTTTAACGATATCTCTGTTCCTGTTTATATAGCTTTTGGGATTACATCCGAATCGGTATGGAAACAGAGGACATCTATCCAAAATACATTTCCGTACTTCTGCTGTGTCTCCACAACAACAATCTATACATTTCTCACGGATTGCCTTAGCCATTGATGGTTTCTCTATATTTTTCATACGTACTTTCATGTTTTTTCTCCTCTATCACGCTCCCAGAGCGTTTTTAGACACATAACACTATCCTCAGGATAAATTACTCATGGACAAAAATAACTTTTCTTATTTCGCAACCAGACCAATCAGAAGACCACCTGCAACAGACCACGCCAGTTTATTTTGTCGTTCCTTCACTGCCAGTTTGTGCTTCAGGGAGTCCATTTGCTCTGTCAACGTCTTTAAAGATGTTTCTACTTCTTTCAATAAGTTCTCTGCTTTCTCTGAGCTTTTCTGCGCTAACAGCATTTGACTCTTGCAGGTCTCCAACTCGTTCCTCAGCTCTATTAACTGCTTCTTGTCCGTACTGGAGTTCTGTTCTAATATCTGCAAGTTCATCTCCAAGCTGTCTATGTTCATCTTCAATTCGTTGTATTGTGATAGTGTCATTGTGATCGTCTGCTGATTTGTCTGCGGATAGGTAGTTGTAGACGCAAAAGAGACAGAAGATAGCGAGACAACCAATAATGCAGACAGCAACGATCTTTTCAGCATATTTGATTTTATCTTCATTCATTCCCTACTCCTTTTTTCTAAGTTTTTCTCAATCTTATCTGCTTCGTCTTTTAATCTTTTAAAATCAATAATTTTATCAACAATTTCTGTATCTATCATATCCAAGCAAGCTAAATGAAGGATAAACATATGGTCATCCATTTTATTAATCTCTTTGCAAAGTTGCTTGCGTAGGTTCTTGTACATATCTTACATCTCCTCATACCATTCATTCATATCAACATTAGTATCTCCAATATATTCCTTATCACTCCACTGCCAACCTGCTACGTGCTTATCTGGGTATGCCTGAGCAAACCCATTGTATCCACGATAATCTGCAATCCAGTATGGTACATAATCAGCAAGCAAATTAGGCTGAATAGAGTTTTCCATGTAGTCTGTAAACTTCAAGGAAGACGAGTAGATACCTGCTCTGAATCCAGCTTCATTACATTCTACGATAAAGGCTGAGCAGATTGCTGTTGTGTCTATACCTTCCTCGAAGCACTCAGGGTCTTCACAATCAAACCAGATACCTAAAGGTGGTGTAGAATATCCAGACAAAAGCATGATAGCTGTCTCTGCTTCCTCTCTGGCCCTTTCAGGTGTCGAAGCATGAGAATAGACATAGACACCCCACTTCAGGCCACGTTCAATACACTGTTCTACATGGTGTCTCCATGTTTCTTCTTCAATACATCCTTCAGATATCTTGACAATGGCTCCATCGACACCTGCATCAACTACTGCATCATAATCTATGTCTTTCTGCCAATAGGATACGTCAATAACTTTACTGGCCATCTAAATAACACCCCCTTGTTTAATAACAGTATAAAATAAACTAAGGATAATACATTGTAACCAAATAAAACAAAGAATAATTGTACAGGTGTCTTTTTCATCTATGCGTGTGTGAAGGATAGTAGCGAAAAAGAAACACAAAAAGCAACTGTTGAGTATTGCAGAAATATCAATCATTTAAATAACACCACCTTTTATAAGGTTTAAGAGAAAAAGGTACAAAAGTAGAACGAAAAGCATCTATTTGTCCCCTTCCTTTTCCACATGCTTTTCTCTAGCAATCTGAGCCAAAGCATTTCGTATAAAATTCGGGATATAGTGTCCATACCCCAGTTTGTCTATGTTCTCTAAGATACTCATGGCCTCTACAATCGCATAGGCCCCTATGAACATCGTGCGGATCATATGTGTATGCATGGCACTGTCCAGTAAGACACCCAGACCAATGACTAAGAACATAACAGCTTTCTTACAAAGTCCTCTCGTAGCGATGGCACTCACAAAGGAGTGTGATTTACAAGATGCAACCATGCCAGTCAGTATGTCTAAAGACACAAGAATGACAAGGGCCTGTATCTGGTCATCCACACCCCCTACAAGTGTATTGAACGCTAGCCAGAGGATAGAAAAAAGACAGCCAATCTTAACTTCTGTGGCTGTCCATAAGTTCCATATTGTGTTAATCATATTAGTTAGCGAACCTCGTTTCATTTTTCATCGTCCTTTTACTTTTCTTTGAGTTTAGCATGATCAATACGAGCGTTAAGAAACATGATATATTTTTCCATACACTTAATTTGCTGTTGCATCAAGTATATTTCTGTTCCATCAAGGTTATCATAATGCTCGCTCACATATTTAATAAGTTTGTCCCATTTAGTTTCTAATTTCGCACGTTCATCCTGCATACGAATAATATAGTTTTTCATCTATCATTCTCCTATTACGTAATCACAAATGTAACCAAGGTTTTCTGAGGTATTTTGAGTGTTCTCAAGAACTCTTAAAATACCTCATCATAAGATTACCTACATTTATTATTCACTTATTATCCGATCATCATGATATAAGACGTGCCTGGAATAAATTTATCTTTTAAATCCGGCGTGCCATTTGTCCCATCACATACATGCCATGCAAAATTGGGAGTATTTAAAGAAGGAATAATCGGGAATCCATTTGTATCTAGCTTTCCCTTGAATGCCACTATCATTCCTGTGGTCACAAGGAGATAAATAGGTTCCCATGTACCACTACCAGCTAAGAAACTAGTCTGTTGTCCTGCCAGTGGTTTTGGTACTATCCCGGCTGTGCCATCTTGTGTAGCTGTGGCCCCTGTGAAAGCATTCGAGACAACAGCGGATTCGGCTGCCTGTTTCGCACTTTCAGCTGCGTTTACCTCAGATATCTGAGCCGCATTCGCATAAGCACCTGCATTGTTTGCTGCCGAGAGTGCTTTCTCTGCGCTTACAGAAGAATTTTCTGCATTAACTCTACTATTCTCAGCATTTTTAGCGGCATTGCTCGCTTGTTCTATAGCAACAGCAACTTTTTCATCCATTGTGCTAGTAGCTGTAATCGCTTCCTGCGCTTTTGCCTTACTATACAACGCCCAACTTCGGGAACTCTGTGTCTTCCCTGTCGTACTATCTGTGTCTGCCTGATTATCTGGAGAATCCGTAGACTCAGCCCACTTCTTAGCCGACTGATTAGATGTTTCAGAAGCACTGGCACTAGAAGCACTCTGGGAAGCTGATGTAGCCGCACTGGATGCACTGTTTTTCGCATTGGTCGCCTGTGTAGTCGCCTGTTCTACCAGTGCTGTATTCTGAGACACAAAGCCACCCTGTACCGTTTCCATGTAGTGCTTCGTTACAGCATCCTGTGACTCTTTTGGGTCTGCAACATTTATAACACGTGCTCCCAGAGCGTTAAAATTAACTCCATCTGGATACTTAGACATGCCATTGATGATTACATAGTCCTGGGATTCTTCAATCAGATGTAACTGCTGAACGTTTTCAAGCGTCATCTGTAAAGCTTTAATGAATGCACCATCAGACCATTCAATAATTCGAGATGTATTAGTTTGTCTATAAATTCGAATTGGTGTACCATTAGCAGGTGCTTTCACGAACTCCACCTCTTTATCATTCACCGTGTAATCTGTAGGATAAGACAAAAGTGTGCCGTCTGTCCCTACAGAGACCTTAATAAACTGCTTATTAATATAATCAAATCCGAAATAAAATTTAGTAGTATTACCATCACCAATAAAAGATACACTTGCTTTTAAATCTTGAGCCATAATGTGTTACCACCTTTCTCCATTCATAGGAATAATTTCTTTCTTTTTATTTTTGTCTCTTTTCTTTTTCTGGCTTTCTTTCATCTTTTCATTCTGTTCTTTTACATCATTTGTCCCTGTAACATAGTCTTTCAGCATCTGTACAGGATTGTTAGTCAGTCTCTTTTCCGGACGCTTCTTAAAGTTATTTTCTACGGTTTGTCCTTTGTGGATATCGAGCATTCCAGACAAAACAGCCTGTGTGCCTACAAATTTGTCTATCGGGAACATGTTAGCTACTGTTTTAGCATCATCTTGATATACTTCATGATCTTTCACAAGGTCGTGCATAGCACCCCACACACCACCAACTCCAGACACTATAGTATTAGCTGAACCAAAGGCAGGTAACTGATTGACATAATCGCCAATTCCCGTAGCCTGTCCTTGTCTATTTACAGTAGTACGTACAGTAGGAGCACCCGATATCATTTCGTACAAGTCGTTCCCATAAGATAATCCGGCTAACAATGAACTTCTGGTAATACCTGCACGAGCAAAATTATCTGCCGTTAAGGTATCATCAAGATATTTTTGTCTTTCCTTTTCGTCTTTATATTTATAATTTGCATACGCTTGTGTTCGTAATGCCCAGATACCTGCACCTGCTACCCCTGAAGACAAGAGCTGTGTCATTACTTCCCTGTCTGGTCTTTCCAAGGCTCTTGCTAAATGGGAATCCAAAGCCATTCTGGAGAAGTTCTTAAACTGAAACAGAATAGGCCACATACCTTTTTTAGCAAAGTAATTATCATTAGACAAATTAGGCTGTAAGATACCTCTCTGTACTGCTTGCGCTGACAATGCTCTCATGGAGACAAAGGCTTGATAGTCTTTCTCCTGCATTTCATGTATAGCCTTGAATACAGCATCCGGATCATCATGGTCTAAATTACCAAAGTACTTATTGATTGTGTCTTTGAATTTATCTACATCACGCACCCCGGCTTCTCTCATGAACCTATCAGAAAATATCTTCTTCCTTGTCTTACCCAGAACAGCCCAGTCCACCAAATCAGACATAACATCAGCTTCGCCCAGACTGACAGCATTAGAAGTCCACGCGGACAATCTGTTTATCATGGAAGTCATATCAGAAGCATAGTCAGCCATAGTATTTGCCTTAGCCATTACCTTAGCTCTCAATCCTATACGCTCTACCTGTGGTGTGGTTAAGTCCATTGGATTCAAGAAATTGTAATGGGCGTAATCACTGGCTATACGTAGCTTCTTTATTTCATCCGGAGAAAGTGCAGTGTGTCTCATACCCTGTAAAACTTTGTCTAACCCAGGAATCATATGAGTTATGGCACGGCTACCAGTAACAGACATAAGCCCCATATTTTCATTTATCTGGTTAAGCCCCATGTTGAAGCCATTCATAGAATAGGAAAGTTTATTGAGTAAGCGTACCATACCTTTCATTGGGTCTTGTGCTTGCTTAGTTCCATAACGATACCCCATAAGCTTAGAGACAACATAGTCAAATTCTTCCAAGCTTTCCTCTACCTTTGACCGATTGATAAGCCGCCTGTTTTCATTAGCACCTCGTAGTTCCCTATATATCTTGTCTCTGTAATCATCAAAGAACTTACCCATATCTGTTACACCAAAGGAGCGTAATGTAGCTTTAGCAGAACTACGGTCAGCTATTCGTTCCATGGTCTTAAAGATATCGTGATCTCGCATACAATCATCAAAGGACCATAGGCCACCACCATTAGGAAGTTCTCTGGAAGAAATAGCAGCTGTGTCTACAGGGAATCTTCTCTGGTACTGTTCAAGCTTATTCATATGATTCAGATCACGTAACTCAATTCTGGAATTAGACAAATTTCTGTCTATAATACCATATGCCCAGTTATGAGCTTCTCTGTTGATAAAATCATTTAAGGTTTCAGTAGCGAGTGCTTCTTCCTCTGCTTCCGTAATCTTCTTACCGGCTTTACGTCTTGCTTCTATATCTGCTTCACGTTTAGCCAAGTCTTCTTTCCACATTCTTTCTAGTGCACTTCTGTCTGCATTTTCAGCTCCATATCTTTTCAACCATCTAATAGCATCATCAGTCGTGTCAAAGTGAGTAAGGAAGTCAGCTACTTTGTCTACATCAGCATTCCTGTAAAACCCTGTGTCTGGGATTACATCATCCAGAAGTCCGGCTTTATGTAGCATCCACTGTTCTTCCTTACGGAACTGTTCAGCCAACTTAACAGCTTCCTTAATTTCGTCCGGATATCCATCTATAACCTGACCTTTTTTAACCTTCGAATCGTAGGCTTCCGTGAACAGTTTGCCAAATTTCTGCCTGACTTCTGTAGGAGTCCCAGGATTCTTGTTAAAGAAAGACACATACTGACTGTACATCTGCCCGAGATAATTCTGTAATTCTCTGCGTGCTATTGCCTTTCGTGTGTTGAAGTCCAGAGTCATACCATCAGTCAGTCTATCAGCATTTTGTCTTGTATCACCAAGCATCTTCCTACCAAAGTCACGGAGATGATTAGACACAGAGTTTGTAAAATGTCCATAGGTATTACCAAGATATTTACTATCCTGTAGTTTTCTGCCTACGTACTGCATCACTCTGCTCTTGAATGCTACCTGTGATTCTTTTTCCACTTCTCTAAGTGTCTTTGAACCAAACTCAGTATCTTTCTGGAAAGCTTCCTGTTCTTCCCTACTGATTATTCCGTCTTTCTTCAGTTCCGTAGGAGACACAGAGCGAGAAGCCACTGTCATATCTTCAAGTTCTGGTGCATCCATCCCAATAGAGTAAATATCTGGATGTACAATAGAATCATGTACAGGCGATTCTGGTCGAATGCGTGTACCATTGATTATGATGTCTCCGGACTCTTTGTACGTAACCCCAGTTTCTTGATACAGTATTTTCTTTAAGCTCCGTCTAACATCCTCATTAGTTACCTTTTCACCAGTATTCTTTTCGATTTGCAGGCGGACGTTATTAGCTTTTTCAGAATCAGTAAGAGCTTCCATGGCATACTTAGCTTTTTCATCTGCACTCTTTTCACCCTTCTTGTACAGAAAACCGTTCCATGCTCCATCCGAGAAAGGTGTTTTCAGATACTTTTCAGTAGCCTTTCTTACCTGTCTACCAATATCTGGATTGTCTCTAGCTACCTGTAATAAATCAGACAGAGAAGCATCCTTATCCAATCCTGCTTTACGTAACAAAGTGCTTGCTTTCCGTCCTACAAGGTCAGACACAGTTTTAGCCTGTTGTAATTTCGTTGTTGTCATTCTCACAGCTTTTTCCATTGCTTTACCTGTAGTTACTTTTCTACCTGTGAGTTCATCAAGCCCTTTAGCTATGTCTTCTTTAGAACGCAAAACTTCAGATACTGCTCTTTCTACAGGGGTATCATTATGTCTAAGATCCACATTGGTTACCAAGGAAACATTATCTGCCATGTCCATTGCTCCCCTGACTGCCTGTTCTTCCTGCGCTTTTGTCTGAGCAATGAATTTCTGCATATTCTCACCATCAAGCTTAGTGCCTGGAATATTCCGCATGGTCCTAAGCAAGCGAACACCTGCGCCACCTGCCGCTCCGAGTAGGCCAGACACAGCATAGTTAGCTTCATTTATGCCGTGTCTTTCAGAAAGGTAGGAATCCGCCATATTAACTAATCCCTGTGTTGCCCCAGATTCTGCGATTTGATAGACACGTTTAGCTCCTATGTTCTCCAATGTCTTCAGGCCTAACTTAGAACCTACCTTAGCTACCATAGCACCTTCACCCACAAAAGGAATAAGATTCAGAGGGTCAAGGAGCATTCCAAGGCCACCCCCAATAATGGAATGAATGCCCCAAGAAGTTTGCTCCGCTCTCTTAGCTCTATCTATATCTTCTTTCTTTGTCTTCAGAAATGCCCTGAATTGTGCTTCATTGTCGGAGTTAAGAAGTACTGCCTGTTTTGCTACTTTATTATTCCCCAGTAAATCGTCCATTAACTTCAGGTCATCGTCAGAAGGTGTCCAGTTTTTCTCGTACCCTCTATTAACAGACTTTATCAAAGCAGACCGGATAGCAGATATAGTTCCGTTTTCATACCACATATTCTGGAATGAATCAGACAACTTATCAAAGAAAGGCCTATTGTTTAACTCTGTATTATCTACCTTGTATATATCCGGATTGATGAAAATAGGTAGTACGCTTGTTTGTTGTAACATGGGTCTGCTATTAGACACAGCTTTATCCATGCCACCAAAAGAAGGAACTGCACTACCTGAAGCATTTGCTATGGCATTTGCATATTCTAACTGAGAGGGATACTTGTCACCATTGAACCACTCTGGTGCATCTGAAATGACACCTGTCTCCATTGCCCTATCCGCTACACCAGAACCACCATAGTGTTCCAAAGCCATTAGGCGAGTATCCCCACCATATCTATCATACATTTCAGAAGTCTTAGCATACATCACAGCATCCTGCACATCTGGTGGTGCACTGGCAGGATCTATTCCTACATACTCTGGTGCTACACTGCTTGCATATGCATCCCATGTACCTTGACAGAACTGGTATGCCCCTGTACAACCAGAGCCAGATTCATTAGGTTTTGTATAATCCCCGCCCGACTCCTGCCCCTTGATAGCCATCATAAATTTTGCTATATCTTCATTCTTGCTCATGAAATTCCACCACCTTTCTTACATCCAGAAATGATTACCACCGTATACATATGACTGTTCATCTTCCTTAGTTTGTATAGCATTATCTCTTGCAGTATTATCTTCTTCCTTAGCGAGCTTCTCACTGGCAGGAATTTCATATGTCTGATTACCACTCTGTTCCAAGTTTGCTCTAGCTTCAGTGATAATACCGTTGTCGCCCATTAAAGGATACGATACAATACCTGCCGAACTGGAGAAAGAAACTATAGATTGTCCATTAGCATTATTCGAACGATAAGACACAGTTACCACCGACGAGTCTACACCTGCACTTTCACAGTAATTCTTTAATTTACTACCAAGTACCCAGTAGAAAGCTGATCTACAGGTGTCTTCATCCGTGCCACCTATATCACACAGTCGTGCTACTGATTTAGGAATAGGACAACCATTAAAAGCATAATATTCAGAAGACAAACGATAATTAGTCTGCCGAATCGCTTCATCAACAGAGAAACCTTCTGCCCTGTATATGCGTGCGTAGTTTTTATAGGTATCATTAAAAGCTAATGAGTTAGGTTCTGTATATGAAAATCCTTCATATGAACTTCCATCAGCCAGGGAGGGTAAAGACATACCAGATACGCCATCCTGTACAGCATCTTTCATATCTTTGTCTATCTGCTCAAGCTTACTTTTGTCTCCTAATACATCTTTTACCTGTAAGTAAGTAGGAACACCCTGAGTGGCTACACACATGACACCTGCTTGTAAACTGGAATCAGGAATCATGTCGTTAAATAAACTGGGAGAACGCAAATATAAATCAACGCATCGCTTTAAGGATGATGTTAGTTCTTGATTGTCTATTGTCAGACTATTCAGACCTGCTGTAGCATCATATTGCAATACCTTAGAAAAAGCTCCTTTATATGCCGGGTGATAAGACAAACGCATCAGCTGAGACATAGCATTAGGATCATCAAAATTCAGACTCTCAATAGTTGAATCTATAGCGAGAATCATATCATTTTCATCTATACCAAGCGATTTTAATTGTGAAGCAGTAGTAACAACGCCATTTCCCATGGCATCTGTTGTCTGTCCATTCATGATAGCTGCTAACTGTGCTTTTAGATTAATATTGCCAACAGCAGCTTTAGCCATAGCCTTAGCAGATGCAAGCTCAATCGCTCTTCTCTGTCTGTCCTCAGCTTCAATACTGGACAACTGCCCACTGACAAAACCAGAAGCAATTTGTCTATCTTCATCATCATCAAAACCATCTACTATTTCATATAGAGAACGTTTGTCTTTAGCTGTAGACACCTTATCATATATATCTCGTGTTCTCTGCATCCAGTGTGCCTTATTGGATTCATTGGCAAGGTCTTTATATTTGTCTATATCAATAAAATCACCTAAGCGCTGATTACCGTAGACAATAGCTTCCTTCAATTTAGATAATATATTGTAGTTACCTGTATTAGTAGCTATTGTCTTCATCATGTTGTCTAGTATCTGATAGTTCTTTGTCGGGTCACGCTCCTGTGTAGTGGTAAGAAGATTGCCAACTTGTGAGACAAAACTATTTTCCTCATCTTCTGACCATTTCCATCTATTGCGTGTATTTTCAGAGACAAAAGAAGATATGGCTTCAGAACGATTGATAGACATTTCTTCTTCTTTTTCTGTGATGAACTTACTCGCTACTTTACCAGTATTAACTACTCGTGATTCATACAGGCCATTATCCATAGCGTACTTATTGTTAACGTTTAGATTAGACAAATAGTCCTGAACATGTTCATTATAGAAATCATCGTAACTCTTAATCTCATCCTCAAGAGTACCTTTCAGACGTTCCTGAGAAGCATATGCATCATATCTCTTATGAATTTCAGAAGATACTTCCTGCCCTCTCAACTGGTCTATCAAAGCCAAGGCATATGGATTATCTTGCAAACCACCTATACCGGCTTTATTCAAAAGAGCGACACTATCAACAGTCAGCCGGGTATCATGATCTTCTTTACCATACAGGATAGGTACTACTTTGTCTGCAATATCCTTTTGTCTGGTATCATAATCCTGTCTGTATTTTTCTACTGCATTTTGTAGAACACCCAAAGATTCTGCTAACTGTGCTCCTGCTGACTGTACATCTTTGGAGCGAATAGTATTTCCTAATCTAGGGGTTATAAGCTGTCTTTGATACGTGCTCTGGGGCTGTGGTGTGAACTGTCTGGCAGTACCCACAGCATTGCTCGTATTCGTATTTGCCATCTAATTCACCACCCCCTTGTATTTTTGTATGTATAAGTAGAAGGCAAAAGAGTATAGTAAGTAGGCATGTTAGGGAAAGAATACCGTATAGGAATATTTCTAGACATATAGTTTGTATAATTGTAGCTATTTGGAAGTCCAGAAGAATACGTAGGAATACTAAAGTGATACCGATTAGCTGTATATGTCTCTGGATTCTTTGCTCTCCACCATGTGTCTAATTTCATCCCCTGTGAAGCCGCTGACTCACTCGCATTCTGGTACGAATTATATATAGACAAAGCCCCACCTGCTACCTGCCCTATGAGTGACCAGACAGACGGCATTTGTGGAGCCTGTGCTTTAATATTATTAATTTCATCAATAGCTTGTCTTTTCTCTGCTTCTTTGTTCAAGTCTATTTCATCAGATTGTCTTTCATAGTTGTCTTTAATGGAACTTTCAGTACGTAACACGTCGGCACTGGAAGCTCTCTGTAGTGCCCTGCCAGTTCTTGAATTACCGCTTGTCTCTTCATTTATAGCTGCGCGTACACTAGAAGTAAGTGCTAATGCCTGCTGTCTTGTCTTCATCAAACTATTCACAGCAGAATCAAAGGCATCAACACGCTGTAATTCATAGTTCTGGAATGCATACGCTAAATTTTTTCCTATGGCACTTGCTTGTTTAGACAAAGCTTTTGCTTGCTCTTTCGCCTGGTCTCTTTGAGCTTTCCATCCTGTATAAGCCTGAGTTAACATTAGGCCACCTTGAATAGCTCCCATTGCACCCATATTATATAACTCTCCTTTCCTTACAAATTCTTAAATCTTGTTGTGTAATTGGCTTCATAACCACCACCAATAATAGACAAAGGTAATGGTGATGAATTGATTACTTTTATAACGGCTTTAGTATTCAGTTTTCTAACCGGCACTCTGAATGTTCCGGTGAGCAATGCAATATTACCTAATCTATATGAACCAACTTTCTTATTTGTCAGTTTGTACCTATACTTATTGTCAACATCGACTTCCATAAAACCCGTATCAGCATAGTCAAAAAATACGTGTCTCAACATCAACTTATAACTAGGAATAGTTACTGTACTTCCCTGACTGTTTTTCTGTTTCATATAAATAGTAGAAAGTGTCATTTCAAAATCATATGGAACACCTACTATTACTTTGCTTCCCATCTTTGTTACATCATTTTTGAGAATTTTATTGTCTTCATACACTATACCGTCATTCGTAACTATTGAGATATGAGTATTCGCATCTCCATACAATTTAGACACATCTATAATAATATATTGGTCATCCTCAGTGGCATTAGCAGTAGACAATGTTACTTCTATTTTTCTATCAAGCATCACACGGTATTTCTCTGTATCTTTAAAATCCTCAGTATTGTAACTCAAAGTCAGTTTCTCAAGATATATTGAATTGTCACTATATTTGATAGCGAGATACATAGTAGATCCCACAAAATCAGCGCCAATTACTTCACCTGTAAATTTCCATTTAGACCATGAACTCTGTACCCTATTGCCGTTCATATACAAATACTTATATACATATATTATATGCTTGTCATTATCAGACATACAGAACAGTAAATTGTCATTAGAACTACCAATCATCCTGTAGACATCATTTGGGATATAATAAGGAACATGAGCTGTTACATCTTCTGCATCCTTTACATCTGTATAATATTGAGCTACCCGATATTCATTGACAGAAGCAAAATCCGCTCTCTTAGAGACAAAGTACACAGAATTACCCGCACCAACAGGAATAACATCTGTATCTGAAGTAAACTCTGTAATACTATCCAGCCTGGCATTTTTAGGAGATAGTGTACCGTCTGCCGTGAGTGCAAACTGTGTCTGGCCGGAGAATACGTATAAAGCACCTGAGAATGGAATAGCATTATACAGAACAGACACTTTGTTGTTAGGTGCGTTCGTATCTATCGTATCATCATCCTGTACATCCACTACACTCTGCATCCAGAAATTAAATAAATCTGAAGAAGAAGACAAAATGATATTCTCACCACTAAGGAATCCAAGACGATTTCTGTAGAAAAACAAATCATTGATAGTGCTACCAACAAATGATGGTTCTTCATTACTGCTCTCATCACCTGTTTTTCGTTCTGCCCAGTCTAAGGTTTTGAAAGTAAAGCTTCCATCTGAATTACGAATTAGAGCATGTGGCATCGTCTTTTTGTCTATTGTATTATCTATTCCTGTCTTCACCGACTCTACCCAAATGTTTCTACTGGAAGAATATTTTACATAGTAATCGTCATCAGCATTAGACTCACCTCTAATTAAGACAATGTAGCCATCTGGAGCAGAAGCAGGTAAGTTTGTGAATTTATTCGTATATGATGTAATTCCAATTAGTGCCAAGTTGTTGAATGAGTCAGATGTTTCTACCTTGCTAATATTACCTCTAACACGTAGCCAGGACGAACCTGTATCAACCGTATAACCTGCACTACGAATTTGTGTTGCTAGTTGGTCACGTATATAATCAGTAGCAATATTCTTTACATGAGCTGCTTGTGAACCATCAGGAGTTTCATAGGAAGCGACCTGCTTACCATCAATAGACACTTTGTACGTTCTACCATATTGCCCCTGTTTGACATTAATTAGACACCCCTGATTAGCCATAGTATCAGAAGTCTTAACGCCAGACATACGTACTTTCTTTGTCTTATTCAGAATAAATGTATAGTCAGCCACCGTAATAGCTTTCATTTGAGCATATGAATTGCCTGTGATACCAGACAAATAATCTGGGTCTTCTACAGTGACTTTTATTTCCTTGCCCGACAAATCAAATACTCTGATACTCTTTTTCGTCACATCTAAGATTACAATATATCTCTCAGTTTCATCTCTATTTATAATATGAACATATAGGTTATCATTTGTCTCAGTGCCACTAAACAGTTTACTTATAGATATAGTAGGAGGTCTTTTCTGTAATCCCCCTGCTTCAGTACTGTAGCCATTAATTTGTTCCTCTAGCTGTTCAGCATGACGCAACATAGGTGACTGTTGAGACACACCTTCTATAAAGTTGTCTATTCTCTGGGTCATATTACTCATCGTGTTCCCACCTCAGATACAGAAGTATTATTAAAGACATTTACTTTCTGTGTGTCTAACTCGTATGTCATTACATCAGCATACGCTTTAGAAAGTTCAGAAGACAAAGAGTTTTCGAGTTCAGCATCCCCCAAGAAACGGGTAGAAAATGCTAAGGCCGCTTTTGTCGTTACATATTTTCTGAAAACCTCTGGCAGTTCATCGAAAGGAATAAGCACAATAACATTACTAAAAACTACAGATGTGGCGAATTTGTCTGTACCGTCTGTAATGTTATAAAGATATCCACCTCTATTTCTGTATTCAGTTGAGCCTAGACGTAAGAAGTATGTATTCCATTTTATTTTTCCTGTGTTTGTATCTGGAAATAATGTAACCTCTGGAATAGTATTGAAGTCCCATCCTTCCTGCTGTATCTCTCGACTTACAGATTCTATCATCTTCTGAGCCATTGTAGCATCTGCATTTTCTGAAACTTCTTCAATAGACAAAATCCCATCCTCACCTGTAGCTGTGATAATTTCATTAATTGCATCTAACTCAGTCAATGGTGTAAGTATCATATGTCTCACCCACCTTTCTTCATAGATAAATAAATAGGGAGAGGAACCCTAAGAGTGAACCTCTCCCAACCATAAATAAACTTATACAGAAGCAGAAATAGTACCGATTGCGCAAGCTTCCGGACGCAAACCACCGTGTCCCATAGAATACTTACCAACTACCTGATCCGCCTGGTATTCGATACGACGGGCAGTTTCTACAGCAAGGTCTTTCAGTTTAACTGTACCAACAGCAGTATGATGAGCGGCGACAAATACGGTTTTGTCTTTATATGCAGACGGGAAATCATGAGCAACACCAGACCGCAAGACATGTTCACCATCTGCTCCGCCAATAGTAAGATGAGGAACTTCAATGATATTGAATCCTGCGAGTTTGGTAATGTTCCCATCAACAATAGTACCAACAGCACCATAGTCACGGTTGATAGCATTCCACGAATTAATGAGAGCTGCTACCCCTTCTGGTTTCATATAGACATAGCGTTCATCATTGGGTACGTACTGATTAGAAAACTTAGCTTTCAGTTCGAGAAGCATCTGTACAATCATCTTACCTTCAGCTTCCGTAATACCAATGTCACCAGAAGCCAGCTTTTTCTCAATGATAATACCTTTACCAAGACCTGTAATGTTTTCAGTATTAGCAATAGCCAGTTTAGCAATTTCAGCAAGAATAGCACCATCGGCAGACAAAGCAAGTGCTTCACCCATCTGTTTGGAATATTCCTGTCGTACATCAAAGTGAGACATAGCTTCATAAATGTCAGTAATCAACTGGTCAGAAGTAAGCAAGCCATCAATACCAATAACTTTTTCGTTATGCGGAATGGCTTCTCGTACGTCATCCAAAGACTGGCCCGGTGCAAGATAGTGAGCAGTCGCCCGACCCATTACAGGGAAGCTTGCTGACTTGCCACTGGAAATAGTACGAACGATATGATTATTCACACTTTTAGAAGCTCTATCGAATGCAGAAATAACTTCACCACTGAATACTTTAAGAAAACCCTGCAAAGCATCAGACTGCCCCTGATTAAGCCCGGGCTGAGAAATATTTGTTAAATTTGCCATATTAATTAATCAATCTCCTTTTGTTTAAAATAATTTAGAATTAATAACCTTTTGTTCAACTTCATGAGTATAGGCTTTGTCTTTACCGTACCGAGGGTCAGACATAGCTTTAATCATGTCCTGTCTAGAAGTGAATCCTGCGTTTCCGTTGCCTGCCCCAGAAGAACCACTTCCCATAATAGTACTTTTCTGTGTACCCTGAACTGCAATCATGTCAGACTGGATACCAGACAGCATCGTCTTAATTGCTAACACATTGCCACTATTCATCGTGTCATTCCACATTTTCTGATAGTCTGCATTCTGTGTCTTTGCAAAATTCTGTAATTTAGTAAATTGTTCTGCACCACCTACACTTTCTACAACATGCATAGCAAGCCGTTCATACTCAGCTTCCATACCATTGATGTATGCATCTACTACGCTCTTAGGGTATCCGGCCTTTTCTAATGCTTCCAAGGATTCTTTGGACAACTCACCGTTATCTGTATATTCCTTTTCAAGAACATTCCAATCGACACCTTTGTTAGACAAATCGTTTTTAAGGTCTGTATTTGCCTGTGTCTGAGCATCAATACGTTGCTGTACATTCGCATCTACATCCTGCCCAGTAGGTTCATTCGTCTGCTCCTCATTCATAGTAGTCGTAGATTCATGAGTATCCCCTTGCGCTTCGATAGTAATATTCTGATTTGTCTTAATTTCTACATCATTGTTTTCCACTGTGGGAGTAGTTTCTACATTAGTCAATTCATCAGCCATTCGTTTCGTCACCACCTTCCTTTACTGCTTGCATTGCCATTTCCTGCCCCATAGCCATTTGCTGTTCTTCCTCTATCTGTTGCTGTGTCTTAATCAAACCTTCTGTCTCTACACCAACACCAGTAAATAAGTTAAGAAGCATGACATTCCAGTTAATCATTTCCTGCGCTCCTGGTATCTGTGAAATAAGATTCAATACAGTAGCATATTTTTCAAGATCATGCCCTCTTCCCAGTGCTTCAAGACCAGTAGTAATAGTAGGCTCTACTGTCCCTTCTGGTAAATTCGGAACTTCCCCTGTACTCTGTAACTGATTAAGGATACGCCGTACCAACGGCAATTGAAGCTCTTGAGACAAAATAGAATAAACTCCACCGAGAGTATCTTCAAGTTCAGACGCTACTGTTCGAACTTCTTCAGCGGTTACTCGTTCAGCATTCCGCTGTACTACAGAAGACAAAAGGAATGCAAAAGACAACCGATTTTCTATAGCATCGGCCTGCGCCTTTGTCATATTGAAGTCATAATATTTGTCCAACTGTAATACATCGACATCTTCCTTACGACCTGCAACAAAATCACCGCTGGCAGCATTTTCCAATTTCTTAACCCTTGTTACACCATTGGGATTTACAAGGAAGTAGATATTAGCTGCTATAGTTGACAGTTTGAACATGGCTTTAGACAAATTTTCCAAAGAGTTTAAATCACCTAAGTATTCTTCACAGAAGGACCTGCCATAAGATTCACCATCCATCTTGACCATACGAATAGGAATATAAGGTGTCTTAGCTACGGGATAAGTCTGTTCACTTCCTTGAATTACCTGTTCATCCACCTCTTGATAAGACAAATAGTTATCACCACTTCTGCACACATGTGTATATACATTTATAAGGTCTTCTGGTTTCTTGTCTGTCTTAATAAGGTTTTGTATGGTTTCATCAAGTGTTGCATACGCCACTTTGTCTAATGTAACAATTTGCACGACATTGCCCAATCCATCTCTTTGTATTACATAGTCCATCAGTTTGTATAGTTTGATACCGCCCTCAGCAGGTGGAAGAAACAGCAAGGCATTCCCTGCAACAATCAGCTGTTTAATACTTTCCAGGACCGTAACACGTATCTGATTAGACTCTATGTACTTCATCACTCTGTTCTCAATCATCATCAGAGCCTGTTCAACCTGAGCTTTTGTGTCTTCCTGCCCATTATTCATATACTCAGCTAATACTTCATCAGACATACCTAATCTGAAGAAAGGCGAGTTCGGCGGCATGAGTGCAAGAATCAACTTAGACGCAAGGTTATTGACACCTCTTGCTCCTACCGATTGATATGGTGTCTCATATTTCGTAGATTTATCATCATTTTCTTTAGGGAACAATGCAGGAATAGTGACCTTTGCACAATCAACAGCACGATCAACATAAGGCTGTCTGTCCGACTTTAATCGTTCATATGTCTTCTTTGCTCCCTGCTCCTGCATTTCCTGTGTCGTAATATCCGCCATATCTTAAATATTCAGCCCTGTGTAACCACCACTGTTGCCGCCAGAACCGTTGTCTTTAGATATGAGAAGCCCTGCTTTACCTTTTTTCTTCTTCTTGCCATTGGAATCTAATGTGGTATTTTCAGTTCCTAATACAGGTGCTTCTGGAGCCTGAGCCTGCGTACTCGCCTGTATCTGTGCTCCTGTAACTTCCGGTGTCTGTACCTTTACAGTCTGTGAACCGCCACCACCAACACCAAGAACCTTCCCAACAACTTTAAATGGTGCAGACACTACCTTCTTCAGTGCCCTACCAATTCCACCACTCATACGTAAATCATTCTCCTTTCCCATCAATACTGTTTTCTAAATAATTAATAAGGGAACATATACCGTCCATAAAACCTAACTGATACTCAGCAGTAAACTTTTTATTAGCGTTAAGGAAATAGTTAGGTGTAAATGTCTCCCGTAAATTTGCGATTAATTGTGCAGACACTAGATACCGTAATTCTTCATTCAACAGCATCACAATCCTTTCTAAGACAAACGTAAGTGGGGTACTCCTCAGAATACCCCTTAACCTTTTTATAGCTATTGTTAGAACCCAGAAACGCCCCTGCAAACACTAAGTCACATTGATTTTCCTTGCACAAATCTTTTAAAAACTGAGCCGCCACTCTGCCGAACCCTGCATAATCATCAGACATGCTCAGGACAAAGACTTCTTCCACAGCCTTAACCATATATCCCCACCAGACAAAATCCGGATTGATATTAAAGGCCACTACACCAACAAGGGTGTCTTTGTAATAAAAATAGGCAAGTTGACCATACCTGTTCAGTTCAGTAACCATTCTGAATACTCTGTCTTTGTCAGCAAGTGGCTCGATTACCTTGTGTCCTTTCCGTAACTCCCATAAACGTTCGTAAACACTATAGACAAGTTCGGTATCCTGACTACCATAGGAAACTACGAATCGGGTTCCCAGAGCTTTATACTCCCTGTTTTCCAATCATAATCACCTGCCTTGTGCAAGATATATGCTAACCTTGCGTTTTTCAGGGCTTCCTGTTCATTCCCTTGATATGCTTTTACCACCGTTTCCCATGTGTACCCCAGTTCATCTAGAATGCGTTTTGCTTTCACTTCACCAAATCCCGGAGCACCTTTATAATTATCTGTTGAATCTCCTAAAATAGTTTGATATAGATGAAATTTGGCTGCATCCTCATCTGTTGTCTGGAAATATTTGTCTCTCATGAAATCATAGAATTTACCCGGTATCGAGCGAAAATCTTTGTCTCCCGAAATAAGAATGTAATCACCATCAACTTCACGTGTCAAAAGACCTGCACAGTCGTCCGCTTCTAGATGTGGTTCCATGTAGCTAATATAGTTATCACGAATCCATTCACGCATCGGATTGAAACACACAGGTCTACGCTTGCTCCTCCTATTCGCTTTATAGTCAGCAAAAACTTCTACATTACGGAAATTATCATGTTCTTTATCAGTAAGACACATGAACAGCTTATAGTCTCCATCATATTTATAATGATTTAATACTTTTTCCGTAAGATCAGTAACAAAGTTATCATAATAGACACATGCTTCTCTCATATCACAGTGCAAGGTCCAAATATCATTGCTCCAATGAACAGCTTTTTCACATTCCAGGAGAGAGATAAAAAGTAACATGTCAGCATCAAAAATAAGATTCATCATGAGAACGAACAACTCTTTTCAGTGCATCTATCGCAATTCATAAAATCTCTATCAAAAATCTCTGGTGCTGTCTTTGCTAACAGTTTCTGAATCTGTTCTGCCATTTGTCTATGTTCCTTCTGTGCTCTCTTGCACATCCGCTTAGGCAAATACTCATACCATGCCCTGAAGTTTCCTGTAATAAGTAATTTATATTCAGCGGCTTTAGGCAATAAGTAAGCAGCATCTTCTTTATTCTTACAACCATCTTCTACAGCATACTTATAATCAGCCATATGCTCTATCAGCAGACTATCTAAAAACTCAATGCCAGTCTTGTGAAAGTGTGTAAGTTCGCATCCCCTAGAACTCTGTACTGTAAAGGAAAAATGTCTGTGTCTGGTCAGTTGTAGCAACACAGAAATAGAGCACTGAATCTCAAACGTTGCTGAGCAATGTTCAAGTACAGACAAATGCCCTGCTTGAATAGCTTTCTTTACCGTCTTTTCTCCTACAGGGCGCTGATAGCACTCTCCCATAGCCCGCTGAATTAACTGAATATAGTTAGGTGTAATAGCAATTAGTTCTACTTTAGGCAACACGCATACCCCCTTTTATTTTATTTCTCTCTGTATATTGATATAACCTCGATATCCTCAGCAAACGGATGTATTACATCTTCTATTTTGTCATATGCTTCTTCTTCTGAATCAGCTTCAATGAGAACATACTCATCTAATTTATATTTCACATGAGCACAATATTTCATTATCCTTTATCTCCTACAGCATTCAGTTCAGCTAATTTTAAGATATTTTCATATCGAGCCATTATTTTGTCTTTGTTCTCTTTTGCTACCTTTTCTGTGCGGAAGCAATTACCCATGGCCTTGTTGAAGGCATCACTAAATATACCCCCATAATAAACACTGCTATACACCGTTCCTGAAGTAGGTAAGATTGAGTAATATTCTTCCCCATCTTTAGGAATGAAAGGGAGCCTTTCTGCCAATCGCTTCATAGCTAACTGTAATCCCACTTCGATATTAAAAGCATCATCAGGGTGGCATTTTGAAATCCCTGTCTTCCCACTGTTGTCCTTCACTACGATTTCTCCATCTTTGCGAATAGACACATGTGTAAGGCATGTCCCCTCAGGTAAAAACTCTTTCTCATACTTAGCAATAACAGTCTCAACATAAGATTGAAACTCTTTACTATCTATTAGATCTATGTCAAACTTAGGTGGCTTTTTGGTAATCTGAATGCTATTATAGGGTTTTAAAGTTTTTAAATCAAACGTTGGATTCTCACTGTCATCAAAAAACCACAATTTAAAAAATTCGTCATCCGATACAACCAATACACTTTTATCCTGTGTGTCGATAATGGTAATTGTCCCTTTCATTTTAATACTTCCATTCCAAATTACTTCCATACCAATCTTTGCTTCTTCAAATTTCATAATAGTCCTGTCTCCTTCTCATCAATGACATTCGTACCAATTGTGCCCTATGATACCTTCCGTATCTAACTGACACTTAAAGTTATAGTATTTTTGTGTATCCCTCATAGCTTCCTGTGCTTCTCTTACTACAATCCCAGCAATGTCTTTATTACGACACGCTATCTGTTGTTCATCATGCACCCATGCCATGAGCTGAAAATCTTTACCATGGTCTAATCCCAGGTTCAATAAGCGTTCTTCAGTTCGTACAATCCAGTATTTACAGACAATAGCACCTGCTGACTGTAATAGTAGATTAAGGGCACTATGGATAGACCGAGTATAAAGCAATCGACCATCAAGTCCCTTCAAATATCGTGTTTTCCATTTCCTTTGTCTGAGTCCTACATCATATTCAGACAAAAGATTTTTTACATAACTCTGTAATTTCTTGATAGCAGGAGTTTCCTTTAAGAACTTCTTCCGTAGTTCTGCTCCATGCTCTGCTGTACCACCTACAATCTGTCCAATCTTTGCATCACCTGCACCATATAAAAAGCCATATATAAACGTCTTCGCCATATTTCTCTCTGGCAATCCTGCGGCTATCTGGTTTTTCGTATGAATATCACCATTAACACATTCATTAGCATATTCACCATCATCAAATGGATACATGTAGTGAGATAGACACCGTAGTTCCAGTCCACATGCATCTATGCCGGCTTGATACCATCCTTTGGGTACGGTAAACAGTTCTCTGCATTCCTTGCCATACTCTGTGCCAACATGTGGTACTTGAGCAATATTAGGTTTACTGTGTGTGGCTCTGCCTGTAATAGCTCCATTAGGATTAACATGTCCGTGTATTTTCCCATCTTCACTTACGAGTTTCAGCCAGCCGTTTTTCCCATCAATCAGTTGTCCTAGTCGCTTAGTCAGTAAGAAGTTTTCTTGAAATAGCTCAGCAAGTTTACGAACTTCTTCTGGTGCTTCTGTGTCTTTTACTATTAATTTAAAGGTTTCTTCATTCAGCTGTATTTTTCCATCCTCAGTATGCATATCCGGATTACTGAAAGGATATTTGTAGTAATCTTTCATGATCCATAGAACCTGCTGTCTGCTATTAGGATTGAATTCTTTGTAGCGCTGAATAGGAACGCCTGCTTTATATCCCTTACTTTTGTTATCTCTTTTAGGGATGAAAACTTTGTCGGGTATACGTGGAACCATATGGGCTAACTGATTCAGTACTTCAATCTGTTTATTCTGTAATGTAGACATAAGCTCTATCGCCTTTTCTTTATCGAACGTAAATCCATTGTTCTCCATCCTTACCATCAACCACTGAGCCTTATGTTCCAAAGACAAAGCCTGTTCCGTAGTAGTTTTCTTACTGCATTTCTTATACAGAGCTTCTGTTACAACAACGTCTTGTTCATTATAGTCCAACATTTCTGGAGTGAAAATTGCCCAGGCATCTTCTGTCTCACAGTAAGTACCTTTAAGTACTCCCAGACGATATCCATATGCTTTTAGAGAGTGTGAACCATACAAGCGTTTTGGTAAGACACCTATCCTTGTCAGTTTGTTATCAATATAGTTGACTTCAGAAAACACCAGACGAGCATAGACAAGAGTATCAACAACTTTGTCTTTATGAACAGTGAACCATGGATACAGCTTCTTAATGGCAGGTAAGTCGAATGCGATTACATTGTGACCACATATCGTTTCACCTGCCACCATAAGCTTTTTTATACCGTCTTCTATGTTTTCTGGAGTATACCGATACATCGTGTCTGTAGAAGTGTCTTTAATACACATGCAATGGATTTTAGTTAAATCTTCTAATAGTCCATCCGTTTCAATATCAAAAAACAACATATCTTACAACCTCCATCACATATACAGCTTTACATCCTCAATCTTCTCTTTAATTTTGTCTTCTGCACGTTTAGTTTCTTCTCTTAGTTTAATCAGAGAGTAATTCAGTTTTTCCATAATCTGCTGACCATACTGAACACGCCGCACCTGGCACTTATAGGCCTGTTTCCGATAAAACTCTTCCAATCGCATCAGAAATTTTAATAGAATCATTAGGTCCTCCTTTCTTAAGTATAATGTCGTTTAAAAGCTTCCTTCTGACGTGCTGTGGAAAAACTATCAATACGTTTGAGATAGCCAATGACACGAGTGGCATAACCAACATTGGTACTTCCACATTTCGTGCACTGCCTTTCCGTGTTCACATCAATATATCCACAATCGTCACAAATTGTCATTAAGCAGTTAAATGTCCAGTAATTAACGCCCTTCTTACCTGCAAGACACATTAGTTGATACGCCTGTTTCTTAGTCAATAACTGCGCCAAATTAAGATGACAAGCTGCTCCCCCGTCAAGAAACGCTGTAGTACGTAAACCATGCATATCAAGTTTGTCTATAATGCTGTACTCACTGCTCTCTACAGGAAAGAAATAGGAATTATAGCAGTCTCTAGGAACCACTAAGCCATCTTCTTTGTCCCACTTTGCATTCTTCACACCTAAATTTTCTGCGGGGACAAACTCCGTATTATATTTAACTTTGTATCTTTGACCATCCTCTTTATTCAACAAGTAGATAGTCTTCAATGTATCTCTATAGAAGTCTATGTCTGGTTTACCGTGCAGGAACTCAGAAGCTTCCAACATGCCATTGATACCAACAGTAAGAAACTGCTTGTCCAGATTAATAAACCCAGCTGTATACGCTGGCAACAAACCACTATTCATGTAATCTTCAATCACTGCCCTGTATGCCAGAAGGTACTTATGAACACGCTTTACAATGTCAGACACAGTATGGTCTTTCTGTTGTACGAGTCTGTTCATGTTCAGTGTAATAACCTGTATGGAACCTGTAGATACCCCACCTGCTCCCAGTGTATAGCTAAACGTATTGTCAGACAGTTCATTGCGCAATCGACAACAGGAAGCAAGTGAGTCAACACTTTGTGATTCATAGACAAAGAAGCTCAGACCTTTGGACATTTCCTCAGCACACATCTCTGCAAATTCTGTGTCTACAGGAACGCCCTCATCGTTGATAAGCATAGAAGCTGTCAAAACGGGATATGTCAGTAGCTCTTTCTCCCTCTCTTTCCTGAACCACTCCATAAAAAGCTCCTGCAAATCATGGAATGAACCATAATACATAGCCTGTGAACCATCCGGAAAATGAAATGTACCAAATAGGTGCTCAAAATAATGCTTGTCTAATACAGAGATATTCCAGAACACGCTCTGATTTCCCCGTGCACTAGCAGGCTGATTCAAGGCATATACAACACCCTGTAGGGCCTGTTCTACCTCTTTCTTGTTAGTAGTTATGTAAGCACTGCCATATGTCTTTCTCGCAAAATAATCAAAATATAGCAGAAATTCGACAGTAGCCACAGCACCTGCAAAACCAGACGCTACCTGATAGACAAGATTAATGAATGATCCACAAAAACTATGCAGGTTCTTTGGTGCTTTGCTTGTCCCACCCAGAGGTTTAGTACCATTTAGCAGGAAAGGAAACAAGGTAATAGAAGCACAGTAGGGACGCAAGGACGTTTCATCATGGATATAAATAAAGTGACTTTCTATGTCCTTGATATACTGTGCTCCTAGTCCAGGAAACATGCTGTCTAACTTTTGCTTCACAATCTCTCTATTAATCTGAATCGTCTCTGGCTTATACAGTTCCGCTTCCAGAATGCCTATGTTTTTTGTGTCTACATTAGCATTACTATCAACTAATGAACCATCAGCACTATTGGACGCTTGTGAATACTTCTTAATATAATCAATCTTCCCCTGTATCTGATCAGGAGTTAAGTTCAAAATCATTTACCTTTATTAAGACTCCTTTCTACAAAATCTACAACATCATTGATGTATAGCATGGAATCTTTTTTGTCTCTATACACACCGTCAACATCAAGATGATATGCTTCAATATATGGATATACTGTACCCTCATTTGCACTTTCATCACATTTCATATTGAAATATAACTTAGGATATCTCTTTACCAATGATGGATATAAAGACAAAATAGCATCACAGTATGCACAACCTTTAATAACATGTAATGTAAACGTCATTGTTACCACCTATAAGAATTTATAATTTTGTACTTCAAAAAACAGCTGATTGGTAGCTGGAGAATCTAGTCCACCATAATCTTCTTTGTAGCAGCCTACTTTAATCCATCGGCAATATTGAGATGCAACGAATAAATCATTAGCATCCCAAGCTCCCATGTAGATACCAACATCCATAAATTCAGACACAGGCTTCAACACTTTATCTGCAAATTCTTCAAAATCCATACCATTACGATTGCCACCCATGAACACAATAGCTGTTACATCCTCTTTGTATTTCTTGACAATAGACAAAATTTCATCTACCGTTTTCATCGGCGTATTTAAATGTGTATCCCACAGAAAATCACTATGACAACCTTTACAATGGCACTCACAATTTCCAATGTTAAAATACAGAGTGATTTCATCTGGAATTTCTGTTAATGTAATCCCATAATCATGAACAGGAACCTTAAAACTCTGCTTCATCATCATTATTATTCTCCCTCTTTCCTTTTACTTCTAATCTGTCTGTCTTCTTACTGTACTCTAGGTATCCGGCTATTCCAGTATCGCCACTGAACCGATTCTTAAGAACCCGTATTTTTATGGTGTTTTTCATATGTTCATCCTCATCCTGTTGGTTTCTCTCCAAGCCAATAACTATGTCTGATAACTGAGAAATAGCATGAGAACCTCTTAACTGAGACAAAGACGTTATTCCGCCTTCCTCATGAGATTGTTGCGATGTATCTGGTCGCCTTAAGTGACTGATAACCAACATACCTACACCAGTTTCTTCTACTATGCTCCTCATTTGTGTCATAAGATAGTCTATGAGTTTCCGCTCGTTATCTCCTTCAAGACCCGAAACAGCTATAGACACATGATCTAAAACTATGAAATCACACTCTTCTGAGATAGCCAGGTATCGTATTTTGTTGAGTAAGTTGTCACCATCGAGTGAACCAAAATGATTGTATAAGACATAGTGACCTGTACCCAGTGTCTCATCGAATGCTTTATGATATTCTTCTTCCGATATTGCATGTCTATTTAAGTGCAATCTATTACCTGTATGGATAGACATAAGGCCGATTGCTGTACGTTTAATATTTTCTTCTAGCATCATACAGCCTATCTTCCGGCCCTGATTGACACCTAATTCATACATAAGTTGTCTGACAAATGTAGTTTTACCTACGCCTGTCCCTGCGGTAATCACTACCAGTTCGCCTTTTCGCATACCGAGTGTCATGTCATTTAATGGAATATCCCAAGGATAACTGTACCCTTTTGTGTCTTCCTCACTATCTACAATATCCCATAGTTCAGCACCATTAACTATTCCATCCGGCCTGTATGGTTTCGCATTCCATATAGCATTTATCACAGCTTGACCTTTGTCATTTAACAGACATTCGTTAGGATCTTTCATAGGTAAATTAGCTACCTTAATGCCTTTGAGAAGGCCTGCACATTCTTTTACGGCTTTTCTCCCCGGCTCATCCATATCGAACATCAGAATGATTTCATCGAACTGTGAAAGCCACTCCATGTTATGCGTTATCACTTTTTTAGCAGACACAACACCTGTTGGGATGGACACAACTGGATACTTATTCCCCTGCAGCTGTGAGACAGTAAGACAGTCAATTTCACCTTCAGTGATAACTAACTTTCCCCTGCTAGAGAACAGCTCCTGTCCGAAAAACCTTTTAGAAATCTTTCCGATTGTCTCAAACGTCTTATCTGGATAGCGTACTTTCTGACCTATCAGCTCCCCTGTGTCGTCATAATAGCAAGCTACGTGAACAGGTTTCCCGTTGTGATATCCTGTGTAATAATGATATTTCTCACATGTGTTTGTCATAATACCGCGCTTTTTTAGTGGTGAGAAAGACAAAGAGTTTATGTCAATCAATTTACTTTCACGCGCTAAAGTATTCCTGACTGTCTGACATGAGAAACAATATGTGTGCCCATCTGAATACTCTGTTAATGCATCATGAGAACCACAATCCGGACACGGTAAATGCGTTTTAATAGGAACATTATCATTCATAATAGTTTTCTTCAGGTATATCTGGATATTTTACATTGATATCATTTAGAACATCCTCCAGAGATAACCGCTGTACTCTAGTCATTAAATCTCTACTAATGGAATCAACTAAGATGTGCACTCCAAACTCATTGTCTGCCAGTTCATACCCTGCAACCGCTTCCAGATTTCTAATATGATGAATCGTACCATCCTTAGTAATAATCATGTGATATGGAGCAGTAAAGTCACCCTTAGTTCTCCTAATCTCCTTAAGCAGTCCAGGGACAGACAGACCATTTAAATCATGCCAATAGACACGTACAAATTCTGTATCTTCTCTGTCTCTAAACTTTAACAATAACTATTTCTCCTTTCTCTTTTTCAGTAGTAATCCTTCTGTATCCTTAGGCTCTTCTTTCAGCCAACTGTCTGGTATGGAGTCACCTATGTGATACTTGAAACCATGTTCTTTACACCATGTACTACATTTTTTTCCCAGACTATGCAGTGTCTGATCTGTTCGGAAGACAAAGCGTATATCTAAGTTCGGATACAGCTTCTTGATACGCAACATCTTCCCTCTGGCTGCGGAATCCAGAGAACCCCTGTAGTATGAGCTTTTGCCAACATGAGCATACCCACCTTCACCATCTTTGGCTTCTACAATAATGCCGTTAGGTAGTACAAAATCAGGTGTATATGTATGTTCCACTGTGTACTTCAAAGAATACTGCTCATATGCAAAAGAGACACTTCTGTCTTTTAGATTCTGTAAAAGTGTCTCTTCATACTTTGAACGTGTACCACGTTTATTCTTATGTATGCCACCAATTCGTATTAGAAATCCACCTCATCTTCCTGCACGTCTGCTTCTTCCACTTCAGGACGTTTCTTAAACTCGAATTCATCTGAACCGTCTGTACTGTATTTGACAAGGTTAGTGACCATCATGCTCTGTAAGTAGAGCCGTACGCCCCACTTCTTAGCAGAATCATAGAAGAATTTGCAGTTACAGGCTACTTCTACATCAGAGCCGTTCCCAATAAGTACATCTTCCGGAATAATTTCACCATATTCGTTGTAAATAGGGATTACCTTATTAACCTGCTTGCCTGTAGCTTTTTCGACATAGAAGTGTTTAGTCTTTACCTTTACCGTTTTTCTACCTGTGGTTTCATCGACCTTGATTGGCAGTGTGATTTCACCATCACAACGTTTGTCTGTAAACTGTTCATTTTTGCATTTGTCAGTAAAGTAATCCTTCATGCGCTGAAGATTTTCCTCAGGCATTTCAACCTGTACAGAGTATCCCACAGGATTTCCCTGATATGTTTCTGGTGTCCTTACTTTTGCCCAAAATGCTTTCCCTTTGATTTTCATTCGCTATCGCTCCTTTTTCTGTTGGTGGAACCGAATCCACCTGTTCTTTTCTGGATTGGGATTTTATCCCTCTTCTCTCTTGATAGTGGGACAATAGAAGAAAGTTCCCACTTCGCACTGCAAAAAGGTAGCATTTGTGCTATTCGAGTCCCACTTTTGATAAAAACGATATTTTTAGACAAATTATCTAATAGCAGACAAATTTCGCCTTTGTAATCTGAGTCAATCAAACCGACACCATTAGATAATCGTAATGGAGTATTCAGCCCTACACTTGACCGTAACATAATGTGTACCTGCATTCCTTTAGGGATATCTAAAGAGAACCCTAAAGGCACAAGCGTTCCGTGACCCACACTATGGAAAGGTGGGATATAGGTATCATCTGGTACCACTAAGTCTGCACCTGCTGAACCCTCCGTCTGAATCTGTGGAACTACTACATCATCCCGTAATTTATGAAATTCAATTTTGTAAATCATATCGTAATTTTCTTACCCTCCTCTGCTTCTGCTAACCACTGTTCGTATCTCTGTATCTTGTCCATTTCCTTTTGGATATCGTCTTTATGTCCCAGGCGTAATCTGTATTTCAGAATGTTTCCCTTGAGAAATCCTATGAACTCTTCATGCGTGAACATACTCTGCATTACCAGAATGGGTTCTAAGACACTGTTTCTGTAGTGGGAGTCATGGTAGCAATCTACATCTTCATATGGTTCTAAATTAACACTTTCAACATAGATACTACCTTCATCTTCTAACCCACAGATACATACTTCATAGACTAAAATTTGTGAGTAAGGTTTACCGATAATTTTAGCAACCAAACCGTTATATTTAGAAAAACGATTGGTTTCCGGTATTTCTCGAATAACTACATAATCTCCTACGCTGTACATTTCTCTTCTCTGCTCCTTCCTAGTATTCCTTAGGAATACTACTAACTAACTACTAAGTAAGTAACCAAGAAAGTAACTAAGGAATACTTAATATACCTAAGGTATTCCTTTCCCTTCTCTCTTAATAGTGGGACAATAAGATTTTCAGTATATGTGGGACAATTAAAAAGTAGAAGCAGAAGTCTTGACTTTTGTCTAAACCTATGCTTCTACTCTATACGTGCTTCTGCAAAACTCTATGTTCTTGCTTAGTGAAACACAAATTTGCTAGACAAAATAGAATTGATATCTAATGTGCCTTTTCGGGGTAAATCTATATCAATATGTTTGCCTAGCAATTCTTCAGCATGAGCTTTAAAATCTTTTAGTGGCTCATTTTCACTATACAATTTAACCATTTGCTGTCTAATAACTTCTCTCAGCTCCTCTGCTTCACCTAATGACGTACCAAATGAATCATGGACCGTAGTGAAGTTAGACACATTCTCACAAGCATTAACAGACATCATCAAGTGAGTAGCATCTAGGGAGTGAATGAAGTTAGGAGCAACACCAGACACCTGCTTCTTTTTGTCTGTGTCTTCCCCTTCCTTCGGCTCTGTAACATATATACGATAGCGCACACTGGCACCACCAAACCGTAACCTGAAGCATTCCGTATGTAAATCAAGATACATCTGTTGTACAGGCAATCCCAACGGTGTAATCCATTCTACAGGCATATTATCAGACGCTAACTCATTAGCTAACTCCTTAAGAAAAGACATGCCCTGTGTAGCAGAAACTACAGTTGTCTGTACAGTCTCCCATACCTTACTAGCCATATATCTAGCTGCCCTGAAGTCACCTACACCATTAAAGAAGGGATTGTCTTTTGTCGTATCTTCAAAAATCTGGTCCCCAAAACCATATTGCCCAGATCCATAGGCTAGTGTCATTACAGGGCGTTTACAAACTTTCCGTGTGATACCATGTGCAAGCCATGCTTCCGCTATTGCTTTTGTACCAGGTATCTTATTTCCTTTTCTGTCTGTATCTTCTATAGTGCCATTATGAGAATCATTCTCTACTGATATCAGAACTTTATTTGCTACTTCCTGATAAATATCACTAGGCTTATCATGGTCCACCAGATTTACCGCACTGCCACCAACAGGATCTCTCAGTAATGCAGAGTAATGCTGAAGTCCAGAGCAGGTACCGTCATATGCTATTACACAATGACACTCGAACCCTATTAAAGAGCCATTGTGTGCAAACATATAAGCTAAGGCATTGACGTATTCCCTGCACCACGCTAGGAACTGGAAAGGTTTATCCTGCTCTTGCCACCATGTGTACCCTATGGGATTATCGACACTATTTACAATGTTATCTTTGTTATCCTGTACCCATTGTACACGTTCATCCAGACAAATTTTATCGTGCCCTGCTAACCCTGCACCGTGAATCATAAGCCATTGCAAGGAATCTTCACTAGACACAGCTTTAGGAAAAGCATATTCCAGTAAACCTTTTGTCATATCATCCCCCTGTGGATTAAGACCCGTAGGAATGGGATATATACGCCCTCGAAAATCAATATTCATTGGGAAGTATATTGTCTCAAATCTGCTAAAATCTTTAGCTAATTTGTACACCATGGTGCACCTTAGCGCCTTGCCTTGTCTCTGGTTTTCTTTATGTATCATGGTTATCATTTTCTTCTTATGTTCTTTAAATAGCACTTGCAATTCCTCAGACTCTTCTATCTCTTTGTCTCCATACGGAAAAGCCGGAAGTTTTTCATATGGTTTCATCTGGGGTATACCTGCCCTATTTCCACCGCTTTCTAATATAGAACCTACTACATCGAGCATATAACTATTGATATGATAGGCAGTGTTCTGGATCCTATTAACTGCTCTGTAAATAGGTGTTAGGTCTAATTCATTAAGCCGTGCCAGGTATCTACTTAATGTTTTTGTGCCTTTCATATAGGGATGATGACGCATAAATCTATTTTGGATACCTAACGCCCCATAATACCCTCCTTCAAATATTCCTTTCCATGCTTTAGGAGGTATTATAGTTGGTACTAATTTAACCGTCCTAGACATAATGTTTTCTTCCGACTTTATGACAGCTTGTAAAAACATATCACTAGGATGTAACTCCAATAAACCTTTTTCGCCTGTCATAGCTATGTAGAAAAAGTCTACTGATTCTGTAAGTATAGCTATCATTTCCATGCCTAAAGCTGTAAGCTCCGTTTTTTTGAATTTAGGAAATACAAAATCATTCCCTTGATATGCATGTAAGATAAAATTCTTCTTGAAACTCCTCCCTACACGTTTATTTATGTCTTTACTATATCTTGTTTCTGCATGTTCGACAGTATGCATAAAGGCATATAATTCTACTTCATCTTGTAGTTCTGTACCTATAACACTAGCTATCATATTGCAGTTTTTTCTATTGGTAGCAATGTTGTTTACTACTACCTTTATTGTTTGTAATGCTAATGTATTAACAAAAGTATCCATGTCGTTTATATAGTAATCCATGAATTTTTTGAGAACTGCATAATATTTAGGTTTTACTCCTTTTTTACTCAGTGTGACTTCCTGTAGTTTTATGTGTATGTTTTTTGTAAAAGGTGCCATAACCTGCTTTATAATTCCTTTACCTATGGAACTTCTAGAATAGTTACCTTCTTGCTTGTCTTGATTCAATTTTGAAAAAAAGGAATCTTCCGCTACTGTCTTATACATTTTTTCAACTTCCAATTGTTGTTCCAGCGTATACATATTTTTAACCACCTTTCTAAATAAGGGACAAATTATATTTCTCTTAATAGTGGGACAATTAACAGAACGTTTGTTCATGCATTTATATATAAAAATAGCGTGTACTTAGAGTGACTTAAAAATTTCTAAGTACACGCTATTTTTAGCTTAACTATATTAAGTTTTTATCTAGGTATTCACACAACATGCACAAGAGACAAAGTATGATGTAGTATGCATATCCTTCTATCTTCTCTTTTGTACTCATATCTATTTAACTTCCTTTTTCATCGGACAAATTAAGAATGCATCACCATTTTCTGTATAACCGTATGCAACACAGCTATTTTTTGTATGTAAATTCAGTTTGTCCAGGCCATAAAATTTGAAAACTTTGTCAACTAAGCAAGTCTTGAAAATTGAATCCCCTATTTCGATTATGTCCGCTTCTTTTTCTTTTTTCGTCGATAGACAAGCAAGCCGTGCTTTTACGTCCTTGTATTCAACACTTGCATTGGCTTTATCATTACCTACACTCTTTAAAACATTGTCTACATTTAGTTTTTCCTTTTCTGTTGCTAATAAATCAGTAGGAAATGTATCATCTCTAAACGTGCACAATACATAAGCATCGGTCCAGACTAGGCCATATTTTTCCGATCTGTGTACCTTTGTTAAGCAAGGTCTTTTAGCCTTCTTACACTCTTTCTGTATGAATTTAAACCGATTGCCTACAGGCTTGCTACATGTGTGTACATAAATATCATCGGTGCATAGTTTTTGGATTTTTTCTACTTTTTCTTTTTCAGTCATATCGAGTGCTAATACTTTTAAAATTTCCTGTGCTAACATATGTATCATCCTTTCTGGTTACATGTGATAAGTCACTAGTGGACTTAATCGAATACCTTAGTTATCTAAGGTACTCTGTTAAATTCACTCTTGAAAATAAGGACAAACAGCTAATGCGAAAATGATATCCAGTTCTGTATCTGTACACGTTATGTCTAAAATGTCTTCTCTATACTCATCTAACAGGATATACATACCTTCTTCTGGCGTCCTGCCATCTAACTCACTTATGTGAAAAACCCAGTTTCCTGTAGTTGTTTCATTACGCCCCGTATCGTATATTTTTCTTGCTAATTCTTTGTTAGTCATTGATAATTCCCTCACTTCTCATGCTAAAGTAATCGTTCTCACTACCTATAATCACATGGTCCAATACCGGAATACCTAGTAGTTCCCCAGCTTTAACTATCCTTTTAGTTATTGCTATATCTTCTTTAGAAGGACCAGAATTCCCGGAAGGATGATTATGGAATAGTATTATGGCACGTGCATTATGCAGTAAAGCGCATTGAAAGACTTCTCTAGTACTTGCTATAGATGTATCGATAGATCCTTGCGTTAAAATCTGTACAGCTATTAATTTGTTTTGCGTATTAACTGCAATCATGCCAAAATTTTCTACGTTGCGTTTGTCCAGATGCAATGTATTTACAAGCATATGAATGACATTATACGGGCTAGACATATCTCTTGAGACGTTATAGTTATGGCTGCTATCTTTTACTAACTCTACGTGATACAGGCTAATTCTTGTCATGATATTACTTCCTTTCTACCTAACTGCCTAAAGGCTTCTAGTGGCCTTTATCGAGTGCCTTAGTTTTCTAAGGCACCCTGTAAAATCCACTAATTGTGATTGATGAAGTGCTGTAAAGCATCTAGGACATAATACATTTCTCGTTTTGTCATTCTATAACTTTCATCTGTGTATCCGCCGTTTTCGTATGTATGCGCCAGTTTTACCCCACCGTATGCATATTCTAAGAAGTACTTTCTGCCAGTTCTGTTATTGATGTTTTTAATCATGTTATCTAAAAATTTTTCCGTGATTCTCTGTGTCATAGTAATTACCTACCTTTCTAACTGACTTTTTACTAAAATATATACAGCTCTTTGACTCATCAGGTAGCTAACTAATTCATCAACTACTACCGGACTATTTTCATCTGTAAGAAAACTGAAAGACATAAGCCCACAAAAAGAACTGTAAGTAAAATATCTGTCGTTGATGTGATACGGTGAATACTGTGCCATATACAAAGCTTCTGAAGGTGACTTAAAAACGCTGTCGAGTTCGTCAAAATCATTTAGATAAATGAATCGGTGCATCTGGTTGTAGTCTTCACAATAGGCATTCCATAGTGTAATTGTGTCTTCTTCAGACAATTCAGAAACATAATCAGTCAAAGCGTCCATTATCATTTCCTTTGTTACTTCTTCCATGTTTACCCTTCCTTTCTTGATTGTACTACATTGTAGTGACATAAGAAGTTAAAAATTTTTGGGAACTTTATATTTTGATATGTTCCCTTTCGTTGAGTATATATTACTACAATGTAGTGACAAAGTCAATACCTAATTTGTTTTTTTTTACTACATTGTCACAACTTAAAAAACCTGCTATAATGAATATTAGAAGGGAAGTGATATTATATGAAAGACACAAAAGAAAAGTTCATGCAAATAAGAATAGATAGTGAACTAAAAAACAAATTTCAAAAAATACTAAAAATAAAAGGCGACACTGTAAGCGGATATTTAACACGACATATTACAAAATATGTTAATGATAATGAAAATATTCTAATAACTGAAAATAAAAAGCAATAACTAAAATATGGGTATCTAAAGAATACAAAAGTATTCTAAGGATACCTATATTTTGCTATACTATTCTTATAATTTACATATAATTGAGGTGTATAAAATGAAGATATTCTTCAAAATTATAATTTCTTTATGTTTACTCTTTGTCTCTGTTATGGAAATAATGGCCTACGACTGGAAAAATGATACATGGGACCGAGGTACACATAATGCATTTGTTCAGTGGTATAATGATAAATATAGAAATTTTCAACCGCATATAGATCCCCAAACATTACAGCCAAATGAGCGTATTGATGAGGTTTTATCTGAAACAGTATTAATAAATGAAGCACAGGGAAAAACAATAACGCAAAATTATAACAAAATAAAACAATTAGAATCTGAAGTTAATAAATTAAAAAATGAAACAGCTTATTTATTATCTCTTAATATCATTATCGGAATCATATTACTTATTGGTACTTTTATGTATATACGCTCAAAACAGTAATAAGAAAATTAGTTAATGCTTTATCTTCTTTCGATGCTTAGATTAATAGCAATATGCTATAGACCATAAGCCATGTATCCCAACATATTCTGTGTCTATCATACGTATTTCCTGTGTCTGTCATAAGTATACTCCATGCCTGGAATATGTATGTTATAAGTATTTCCAATGTATATTATAAGTAACATTGATGTATCTTATAAATATTTCTGATGTACGTGATAAGTATTTCTAATGTATATAGACAGATATTTTATAGAGCAATTTTTAATATCACATGAACATTCGTTCATATATCTTAATGTTTCCATCATATATCCTTGAGTATCCATATAGTTGACTCATTCAACTAATTAAAAAAACTGATAACATCAATACAACGGCTCCGTGTGTATCATAAATAAAAGCAATAGATAGACACTGGATACCGTGTAAACCTTGATATTATCAGGGATACCGTGAGACCTTATGTGTTTCTGTTCAGACATATAATAGTATATAATTAAGTTTATTTTATTTTATATTGTTGTCCAGGGGGTACACGGGGGAAAATCTGAGGAGATCTCAATCAATCTAGTATCACAAATTTTTCTCCAATTTTCATCTGGAATACTGTGTCCCCTTATGCTATCCTACCCATAGAGGGAACAACTAAAAGTATCTAGGGAAGAAAGGTGATATATGAAAAGAATAAGAAGAGAAAAAGGTACTGGTTCTATAACAAGGACACCAAATGGAAAATTCAAAGGTGCTATATGCATCGGTAATGGTAAGCGAGTTAGTAAAACGTGTGATACCCGACAGGAAGTTGAGCAGTTTTTTGATAAGGTACGAGGAACAAACATAAAGTACTTCACCCCTACTACCATAGAGGAATATTGGGAACACTTCATAGAACTGAAGGAAAATGTGTATCGTGAGTCTACCTTAAATGGTATCAAGCATTTCTATAACAAACATGTAGTAGGCAGTAAGTTAGCTAAGACAAAGTTTTATGATCTGACTACACAGGATATCAATAGGTATTTCCTAGGTCTGGCTTCCCATGGCTACGCTACTTCTACCCTGTCAAGATGGAGAAAGAACTTCAAAGCTATACTGGAAACCGCGGTATACGAGGGATACCTTGATAATAATCCAATGACAAGCAGAGGTGCCATAAGGACCATCAAGGGTAAACCCAAAAGACACATACGTACATTCTCCAGTGAGGAAGTCAGTAAGCTGCTAGATAAAAAAACTTTGTCTACTAAGCTTCCCCTAGTCTACCAAATATACATAGTAATCGGTATGATAACTGGGGCACGACCACAGGAAATACTCGCGCTTACCAAGGAAGATGTTACGGAAAACTATGTGAACTTCAACAAATCCCTGGGATTCAGAGGAAAACTACAGGATGGGATGAAGACACAGGATAGCAGTTATAGGATAGTACCGATAGACAAAGAGCAGTATGGTAAGTGGTTAGTAAGTAATATAAAAAGGCTCCCAAAGGATAATATCTTCTATTCCTTCAAGAGCCAGTATGGTTATATGAGTGTCGATAATGTAAATATGCGATTCAAAAAGTATACCCATGCCGTACTGGGTAGAGGACACCACCTGTACGACATGAGACATACTTTTGCTACCCTACTCATAACTGAGAAACATGTAGACGTTATGAGAGTAAGCAAACTGATGGGTCACAGTAGTATAGAAACTACTCTGAAATACTACACACACTCCACAGACAACCGAGTAACATGGAGTTACCCGTGAGAGACAAAAGTGCTTATAAGTTGCTTATTGTGCTCCTGAGTCCAGCGGTCAACCGTCAGATTCCTTTACCTTACTAAAGGGTTTCCCTCTGTGTCCGATATTTTCTACGATGATGAACAGAATCGGAATGAGGAATACGCCGAAGATGGTCGCAATGGATGTGCCAAAGACGACGGTGATGCCCATAGTGACTCGCGACGCGGCGCCCGCCCCAGTGGCGATGGCCAGGGGGATAGAACCTACGACGAAGGCCAGGGACGTCATGATGATCGGGCGGAGACGGATCTTGGCCGCTTCGATTGCTGCCGATACGGGATCCATGCCCCGTTCATCGACACGGACTTTCGCGTATTCGATGATCAGGATGGCGTTCTTGGCAGCCAGGCCGATAACGGCGAGTATACCAATCTGGAAGTAAATATTATTCTGCTGATTGAGCAGATAGGCAAAGGCAGAAGCCCCGAACAGGCCGGCCGGCACACTGAACAATACAGCAAAAGGTACCTTCCAGCTTTCGTACAAGGCAGCCAGTACCAGGAATACGAAGAGGATAGCCAGACTGAATACATAAACGGTCTTATTTCCTGCTTCGATTTCTTCACGGCTCATGCCGCTCCATTCGTAGGCATAACCTTCACCGAGCGTATCCTGGGCGATTTCTTTCAATGCATTCAGGGCATCACCAGAACTGTAGCCATTGGCCGGTGCCCCCTGAACAGTAATGGAAGGATAATCATTGAAGCGGTTGATAATAGAAGCAGAACCGATAGGCTTGGGCCGGACAAAATTAGATACCGGTATGAGCTCTCCGCTGCTGTTCTTGACATAGAGATGTTTATTGGCATCAATAGACTGGCGGAACTCCGGCGCCGCCTGAATGACGACTTTAAAGTTACGGCCAAAAATGGTGAAATCATTGACCTGATAGGAACCATAGAAGGATTGCAGCGTCGTATACAAATCACTCAGCGATACTCCTTCCCGTGCTACCATGTCGCGGTCAATATCCAGCTGATAGCCCGGAGTATCGGCAGCAAAGGCCGTATAGACAGAACCGATTTCCGGACGCTGACGGGCAGCGGCGATAAATTTCTGCGTCGTCGCATTCAAATCCGATGTGCCATGACCACCACGGTCTTCAATGACAATGCTGAAGCCGGACGATGTACCCATGCCATCAATAGGAGGCGGATTCAAGGCCATGACCTGTGCCTGAGGAATCTGGTTGCCAAACATCATCGTTTTACCTACCAGCGCATCGACAGACAAATCTTTCGTCTTACGCTGCGACCAGTCATCCATACCCAGGAAAATAGTCATACCATTCGGTTTGGCACCACCAGCCAGGATACTGAAACCGGTAACGTTCATGACGCCCTTGACAGCCGGCTGACTTTGAAGCCATTGTGTCATCTTTGTCGTCAATTTCTTGGTTTCTACCTGCGATGTCCCTTCCGGGAGTGTGGCGTTGACCATGATGAACCCATTATCTTCAGAAGGAACAAATCCCGTAGGCATAACCCTGAAAACAACCCCGGTCAGGCAGCAAAGGAGAAGAAGGAACGCCACGACCCATTTCAGATGGAGCTGGAGATGAGCCAGGCGGATGCCATACCAGTCGATGAGGCGGTCAAAGGCCAGGTTGAATTTCTGGAAGAACTTATAAATGCCCTTCGGGTTGTCATTGGGCTTGTGTATATTCAGGATAGAAGCGCACATGGCCGGCGTCAGCGTCAGTGCGACGAAGGCCGAAATGGCGACGGAAATGGCGATGGTAAAGGCGAACTGCCGGTACAAAATACCACTCATGCCGCTGAGGAAACCGACCGGTATGAATACCGATGCCAGTACACAGGCAACGCCGATAACCGGGTTCTGTACATTGCGCATGGCAATGATCGTCGCCTCCCGCGGCCCCTTGGCATTATACTTGATTTCGTATTCGACGGCTTCGATGACGACGATGGCATCATCGACGAGCAGGCCGATAGCCAGGACCATGGCAAACAGGGTCAGTGTGTTGATGGAGAAATCGAGCACTTTGAAGCTGGCGAAGGTCCCCAGCAGCGATACCGGTACGGCGATGAGCGGAATCAGTGTCGAGCGGCCGCTCTGAAGGAACAGATATACGATGAACGCAACGAGAAGCAGCGCTTCCACGAACGTTTCAATAACTTCTTTAATAGAGGCCCGTACAAACTGTGTACTATCATAGACTACACTGTAATCCATGTCATTCGGGAAAGACTGCTTGGCCTTTTCCAATACTTTTCGTACGCCATCGACAGTCTGCATGGCGTTGGCATCGGATGTCAGGCTGACCATGAACCCTGCCGAATTCTGGCCATTATAAGAGCTGGTGACATTATAATCTTTATTGCCAAGATTGACACTGGCAATGTCGCCTATGCGGATCATAGATCCGTCACTGTTAGTGCGGACAATAATATTCTTAAACTGTTCCGCTGTCTGAAGGCGGCCGTCTGTACGCATACTGTACTGATACGTCTGGCTATCTGGCGTAGGCTGTGACCCTACTGTACCGACAGCAGCCTGCGTATTCTGCGATTTAATCGCCGCCATGACTTCGGTCGGCGTTACTTTTAAAATGCTCATTTTCATCGGATTGAGCCAGATACGCATGGCATAGTCCGATCCGAATTCCTGTACGTTACCGACACCAGACACGGATTTTAATTCATCCATGAAGTACTGGGTCGCATAGTTTTTCAAAAAGGTTGCATCATACGTGCCACTAGGAGATACGAGCGCAAAAACCATAGCGGTCGAACTCGTTGACTTCTGTACAGTTACCCCCGTCTGCGTTACTTCCGACGGCAGGGTGGACTGAATCTGACTGATACGGTTCTGGGTATTGACCATGTCCATATCATCATTCGTGCCCGTTTTAAACTGGGCCGTCATGGAATACCGGCCATCATCGTTACTGGAGCTGGAAATATAATCGAGCCCGTCAACACCGGTCATCTGACGTTCGATGACGCTGGCTACGGTCGTCCCGATGACTTCCGAGTTGGCCCCGACATATGTCGCCGATACACTGATCTGCGGCGGCGTTACTTTTGGATATTTTGCTATCGGCAATGTCAGCAGAGACAACAGCCCCAGAATGGAGATGACCAGCGAAATGACGATGGCAAAAATAGGCCTGTCTATAAAAAACTTAGATATCACTGTACTGCCTCCTATTTGGATGTACTATCCGTCGTCGTATCAGAACTGCTTTCAATATCCGTCTTTGTCAGCAGATGCTGATCCAGCGTTGCCCCTTTGGCTTTCTGATACCCATCGACGATGACCGTATCCCCGTCGGACAGGCCGTCTGTAATGATCCAGAATTTGCCGACTTTCTGTCCCGGCGTGACTTCTTTCGTCTGTACCTGCCCGTCACTATCGACAATGGAGATATAATACTTGCCCAGTGTCTGCTGTACGGCACGCTGCGGTACGGCCAGAGCATTCCGCTGTACCTGTGTATCGGAAACGACCGTTGCATACAGTCCCGGGATGAGAAGATTTTCCGGGTTATCAAATACGGCTTTTACGATAATCGAACCGGAATTGCCATCCATGCCATGGTTGACCTGGACGACGCGGCCTTCATAGGGATAGGTAGACCCGTCGCTAAGGCGCAGGAGCAGATGGTCTCCCCAGCTGCCGGCCCCGGTCTGTTTCGTCATCTGCAGGTATTCCGATTCGCTGATGGAAAATTCGACAAATACAGGGTTTGTCGAGGAAATCGTAACCAGTGCCGTAGAACCGGCCGTGGCAAAGGTGCCGATTGGTACATCATCGACATTCAGTTTTCCCGAGAATGGCGCATAGACGATGGTATCATCGACGTTATCCTGGGCGGCATCGACCTGGGCGGCATTGGCTTCCACAACAGCCTGCTGCTGGGCCGTCGCCGCTTCCTGATCGGTAACGATCTGCTGGGCCACGGCATCCTGGCTGGCCAGCGTCTGATAACGGCGCAGGTTCAGTTCCTGATTGGCCAGATTGGCAGCGGCCTGTGCCTGATTAGCTTTTGCCTGGGCCAGAGCCGCATCATAGGTACGGCTGTCCAGACGGAACAAGGCTTGTCCGGCCGTTACTTCCTGACCACCCTGGACATATTTTTCGACCACCCGGCCGGAAATCTTCGGCCGTACGGGAACCTTATCCGTAGCCGTTACGGTGCCGCTGTATTCTGCCGTGACAGGCGTATCTTCCGCCTGCACCTTGTACGTATTGACGGCTACAGCACCTTTCTGCGCCCCCTGCTGGGCTCCGCAGCCTGTCAATAAGGCAGCAACAGTCAGAGCTGTTACGCCCAGTTTAAATAAATTACCCTTCTTTATCATGCAATGTAAGCCCCCCGTCTTTTTTTATTCCATATAAAATGATGCGGATACACTTTTCCATATATTCAGGAAACGAGTAATCCTGATCTGTCTGTTCCACATAGTCCAGTACATCATCAGCCGCGCTGTGCAGCATATGAATGAGCAGCGTTTTATCAAAATCAATAAACTCATCGTTTTCCTGTGCCTGTTCAAAAATCTGTTCCAGAATCTGCCAGTCCCGTTTGGAATAGGTCTGCATGGTAGCACAGATTTCCGGCATCTTGGTGAAAATTTCCTTGGCTTTGCGCATGGAAAACACTTTGCCGCTGGCATTGACATTAAAATACTCTATTAGTTTTTCTTCTGCCGTAAGTTCCTGATTCTGCAACAGTTTCACATGACGGGTATATACTTCATCCATCAGGGAATATAACGCTTCAATAATCATTTCCTGCTTGGACGAAAAATGTTCATACAACGTCCGCTTGCTGATACGGAGACGGCGGGCCAGATCATCCATATGGAAATTCGGGCCATGCACACGCAACTCGTCTATTGCCGCCTGCAAGATTTGTTCACGGATATCTTTATTCATGCACTCACCCTATCCATCCTCCACTTCAAAACGAATATGTCCTATTCAAAAAAATAACAACAAAAAACTCAAATAGAAAACTCAGTACCAATTTATAGTTTAATATACGGGACTGTATTAGTCAATGAAAATCTACAGCCCCGTATAAATTTGTCTTGTTTTAGAACTATTTATTTTGTTATCGTTTCAGCATATCCTCTACCATCCGTTTCAGCGGAATGATTTTGAGGAATATCGCCCCACAGATGGCACCAATAAATGTATTAGGCAGGAACGCGACGACAAAGAACCAGAGGGCCACGGCTTTGGAATCGAGAATAAATGCAGCCAGCGGATAAGCAATCAGTCCTCCCAGTATGCCCGTGCCAAAAATTTCCCCGACGACGGCTCCCCATATAGACCCGGTCTTTTTGTACAGGATCCCCGAAAGATAGGCACCGATCATACTGCCCGGGTAGGCCAGAATCGTGCCGACACCCAGAGCGATACGGATAGAAGAAATGCAAAATGCGCCAGCAACCGAATAACGCCATCCCAGCAGGACTGCCAGCAGGACATTGATCAGATGCTGCAGGGGAAATACGCGGGCTCCTCCAAAGGGAAATGATACGAAAGGGGCCAGAAGGACGCCGAGCGCAATAAAAATAGCCGTGAGCGTCAGTTTTTTCAAATATGCATTCTGATTATTCATCGTAGGTCAGAACCTTTCCATACGTAAGATATGTTTCTGCTTGTAACTGGTATAACGCATCGATGAGATGCAAATGAAATGTCCCCGGCCCCTGGGATATGCAGGCCGCTTTTTCTCCGGCAATTCCCATGGAGAGAATGCCGCTGACAGCCGCCGTAAACGGGTCGGACACGGCCGCAAAGGATGCGATGAGCGATGTCGTCATACAGCCCGTACCCGTCACATACGTCAGAAGGGAAGTACCGTTTCCCAGAAGGACACTGCGCGTTCCGTCTGATACGGCATCGACCGGTCCCGTGACAGCCACGGTCGTCTTTAACAGCTGTGCCAGACGGTGGACTTTTTCGATGGTAACCTGCTCCGTATCATGACTGTCCACGCCCGGATTGACTCCGCTCTTTCCCGCGGCGAGACACATCATTTCGCTGACGTTTCCCCGGATAACGGCCAGAGGCAGATGTGTCACCAGCTGCATGGCTCCCTGCGTCCGGTACGTCGTCCCGCCGGCACCTACAGGGTCGAGCACGATAGGGACTCCCTGTCCGGCTGCTGCTTTACCGGCTTTTTCCATCGCATCGATGGTCCACGGCTGGAGAGTCCCCATATTGAGAACCAGAGACGAGGCAGCACCGGCCATTTCTCCTGCTTCAGCCGGAGCCCAGGTCATGGTCGGCGATGCTCCTATGGCCAGCGTCGCATTGGCACAATCGTTGATGGTGACGACATTGGTTATATGGTGGATGAGTGGCCGCTGCTGCTGCAGGCGCTGCAGTGCCTTTCCTGCTTCCTGTAATACATTCATGACATAGCCTCTCAGATATGGATTTTCATAATAATCTTACGGACAGGGCCGCACATCCCATCCGGCGCACACAACGGACGATGGCCGTCGCCGGGAAGAAAGATGGCAAACGTCCCCGGTGTCATGAGAACCCGCGTGTCATCTTCGTAGGAACCGTCATAAAACCAGATATCATCATCAGGGCGCGCTTCTATGACCTTTCCCGAACGGCACAAAGGCTGCCAGCCAATGTATTCTCTCCCGGCCAGCACCATCTGGATATCGACATAGGACCGGTGTGCTTCTATCTTACGGGCCGAAGCATTTTCCGTCATGACTTCATCAACATTGAAAAAATGTGGCCCCGAAAGCTCGTGGCGTCCCGGTTTGAGCAAAGCCGTACGGAGCGTCGCCAGTTCTTTGATCCAGGGACGCAGCCATTCCGGCAGTGCCTGTACTTCCGTCTCCCATTGCCTGATATTTCCTGCATACATGAAAATCCCACCCTTCCAGAGTAATCAATCTTCTTCCTGTTCTCTCTTTTCCACATTGCGGTCAAAAAGTGCATCGGCAAACTGGGCTGCATCAAAGGGACGCAGGTCATCGACGCCTTCCCCGACACCGACCCAGCGCACAGGCACGCCCAGTTCCCGTTTGACCGATAAAATGACGCCCCCCTTTGCCGTACCATCCAGCTTGGTGAGGACGACACCCGTAAGAGGTACGACATCGCCGAATAATTTGGCCTGGCTGACCGCATTCTGCCCGGTCGTCGCATCGAGGACCAGCAGCGTTTCCTGCGGAGCCCCTTCAATATTGCGGGAGGCTACACGGGCCATTTTACGCAGTTCTTCCATGAGATTGGATTTAGTCTGCAGCCGGCCGGCCGTATCGACGAGGAGGATATCCGTATGATGTGCCTTGGCAGACGCCGTCGCATCGAATACAACCGCAGCCGCATCGGCTCCTTCCTGATGTTTCACAATGGGGACACCCGTGCGTTCTGCCCAGATAGTAAGCTGTTCTGCCGCGGCTGCCCGGAAAGTATCTCCAGCGGCCAGCATGACCGATTTTCCCTGCTGCGTATAATACTTGGCCAGCTTGCCGATAGTCGTCGTCTTGCCTACGCCATTGACACCGACAATGAAAATAACATCGGTCGTACCGGTGCAATCAGGGACCGGTTCGTTATTTTCTTCCAGCAGGGCTACGATACATTTTTCCAGATAGGGAATGACATCATCGCCATTCTGGATTTCCCGGCTCTTGACGCCGTTGCGGATCTGGTCGAGAAGATATTCCGTCGTTTCCACGCCGATATCACCGGTGAGCATGACCGCTTCCAGATCATCGTACATATCCTCGTCGATTTTCGCATAGCCGCGGACGACGGTCTCAATATTTTTAATCAGCGAGCCTTTTGTTTTTTCCAAACCTTTGCGTAATCTTGAAAAAAATCCCATAATTAACTTCCTTTCTCTATCATATCGTCTACCTTGACTGTAAGCAGGCGGGACACGCCTTTTTCTTCCATAGTCACCCCCTGCAGGGTGTTGGCCGCTTCCATCGTCTTGCGCCGGTGGGTGATGACGATGAACTGGGTCGTCCCGCTGTAATTCTTCATATATTTTGCCATGCGGATGACGTTGGCTTCATCAAGGGCCGCATCGACTTCATCAAACAGCACGAATGGCGCCGGATGATAGGCCAGGAATGCCAGCAGCAGGGCAATGACGGTCAGTGCCCGTTCCCCGCCTGAAAGCAATGTCAGGGGCTGTTGTTTCTTTCCCGGCGGCTGAATGAGGATAGACACGCCGGCCTGAAGTACATCGTGACTGTCTGTAAGAGAAATGTGGGCTGCCCCGCCGCCGAAAAGCTGGCTGAATATACGCTGAAAATGACGGGCAATCTCAGAAAAGGCCTGACTGAACTGGCTGGACATGGCCTCATCGATTTCGGCAACGACGGTCTGCAGCCGTTTCCGCGATTCCAGCAGATCCTCACACTGGGTATGATAAAAATCCCGTTTATCTACGGCATTCTGATATTCCGTATCGGCATTGGGATTAATCTGTCCCAGGCCAGTTATCTTCTGCTGCAGCTGTGCGACCTGTTCGTTCAACTCACGGAGAGACCCTTCACGGCGCCGCTTCATCGCCTCTTCCCGGCTCAATCCCTGACGGGCCAGGTGTTCTTCTCCCCGCCCGATTTCACCACGGTACTTTTCCTGCTGTACTTCGGCTGCATGGACGCGCTGATTCCACTGTTCCTGTTCGTCCCGGAAACCGTGTATCTGTTGTTCCAGTTCCCGGCTCTTCTGGAAATCCGCTTCCCGTGAAGCATAAAAGGCGGTCTTTTCGTCATCCTTGGCCTTCGTTTCCGCTTCTTTTTCTTTAATATGCTCTGTCAGGTTCTGCAACAGCTGCCGCGTTTCCTCCTGACGCTGCCGTATCGATTCCAACCGGCCTGCCGCTTCCCGGGACGCATCAGCCGCCTGGCGGGACAGTTCGTCGTGCTGACAGATCTGCTCTTTCAGATGACGGATTTGTTCCTCCAGGGTAGCCAGGGCGACCTGCCGGTCTGTCAGAGCATGACGGCACTGTTCCAGTTCGTCCTGTGTCCGCTGCTGTCTTTCTTCCAGTGCTTTTGTGTCTGCCGGCTTTTCCTCCATCCAGGATGCGTGGATTTCCTCTTTCTGCACCAGCGCTGCCTGGATATCAGAACGGGCCGCATACAGCTTCTGCAAGGTCTGTGTCGCTTCGCTGGCTGCATGGCTGGCCTGCTTTTCTTCTTTTTCCATACTTTCTACGCTGAGACGCAGTTTTTGCTGCTCCATATCGGCCTGCTGGCGGAGCTGCTGCTGCTGAGCCGCTGCCCGGTCCGCTTCGTCTGCCGCATGGCGCAGTTCATTGCCCTGACGGACCAGTTCCTGCAGTTTCTGCTCCGATGCAGCGGCTTCGGCCTTCAGGTCCTGCAGGGCCGCCCGCCGGCTGATGAGGGATCCTTCCCTGTTTTTTATACTGCCACCGGTAAGAGAGCCGCCGGCATTGAACAAGGTCCCATCAAGGCAGACGATGCGCAGCCGGTGCTGATACGCGCGGGCTGCAGCAGAAGCGGCATCGACCGTTTCTGCTATGAGCGTCTTGTTAAGAAGAGAAGAAAATATATTTCTGTATTTGTCGTCAAACTGTATCAGGTCGTTGGCAAAGCCAATGATGCCTGCCATAGAAGAAGCCGACTCTTCATCGCGGGTCCGGCTGCGGGGCCGCACCGTGTCCAGTGGCAGGAACGTCGTGCGGCCGGCATGCCGTTCTTTCAAATAGGAAATGGCCTGTTTCGCCGTCCCTTCATCTTCCGTCACCACGTATTGAGCTGCGCCGCCCAGGGCTATATCCAGGGCCGTCGCATAAGCCTGCGGTATGGTACACAATTCCCCGACAACGCCGCAGACCCGGGACCGCCACGGCTTCTGTGCCAACAGTACCGTTTTTACGGCCCGTCCCAGTCCTTCGTGTTCCTGCTCCATGCTTTCCAGTACGCGGATGCGCTGGGAAAGTGCGGCCGTACTTCCCTGCAGACTGCGGTATACCTGTTCTGCCTGGCGGAGACGCTCACCGGCTTCCCTTCGTTTCCCTTCCCACGTTTCAAGAAGAGCTGCCGCTGACTGAAATTTCTGCTGCGCCTGTGACAGTTCTTCTCTGGCCTGCTGTACGGCACGGGTAGCCCTGGATGCGGCCTGTTCCTGATCACTTTTCGTCTTTTCCAGTTCTCCGGCCTGACTCCGGTTTTCTTCCAGACGGCGCCGCAAGTCTTCCATGTCCCGGGTCAGAACAAATAAATCCTGCTGTCTTTTTGTGCTTTCTGTCTGTATCTTTGCTACAACCTCTGCCGCTTTCCGGGCTTTTTCTTCAGCCTGACGGAATAATTCCTGTGTCAGGGACAATCCCTGGCGGGCCGCTTCCAGTTCCTGCTTTTTCCCTTCGAGCTGCCGTGAATAGGCCGCCTTCTGTTCGTTGACCTGTTCTTCTTTTTTTTCTGCCAGACCAGCATCCTGTCCGGCCTGCCGGAAGGATTCCGCCAGTTCCTGCTGACGGCTGGAAAAGGCTTCGTGACGGCTTTTCATACTATCCAGTTCATTGTGGACGGCCAGTGTTTCCTCATCGAGACGCCGCAGAACACCGTTTTCTTCTTCCATACGCGTCACCAGATCCTTGCGGACTGCTGCCGCCTGTTCCAGCTTCGCTGTGACCGCATCATGTTCCTGCTGGGCCGTGATGCGGTTATTTTCCGCTTTGGAAAGGAGTCGTTCGGCATTGCGCAGCTCCTGCAGGGCCAAAGTACCTTCATAGGCCAGTCGCTCCCCGTCAAGCTGCCGGAACGCCTGCAGCCGCTGTGCCTGTTCTTTCATTGGTTCCAGTTGTTCTTCCAGCACGCTCATCATATCGTGGATGCGTTCGAGATTATGTTCCGTTTCTGCTATCTTGCGCAATCCTTCCTGTTTACGGCTCTTATAGCGGCTGATACCGGCCACTTCTTCAAAAATGACCCGACGCTCCTCTGGCTTGCTGTTCAAGATGCGGTCCACCCGGTTCTGGCCGATGACAGCCATCGAATCCTGGCCAATACCCGTGTCAGCAAACAAAAGATGAATGTCTTTCAAACGGCACGGCCGCTTGTTAATAAAGAATTCACTTTCGCCGGAGCGGAAAATCCGCCGCGTTACGACGACTTCCGCAAATTCGACATCGAGTTGATGATCGCTGTTGTCAAAATACAGGGATACTTCTGCCGCTCCCTGGGGACGCCGTTTTTCCGTACCGGAAAAAATAATGTCCTCCGACTTCTGACCGCGCAGCTGGCGGACATTCTGTTCCCCCATGACCCAGCGGATGGCATCGGAAATATTGCTCTTGCCGCTGCCGTTCGGTCCAACGATAGCTGTAATTCCCTTATCAAATATCAATGTTGTCTTATCTGCGAAGGACTTAAATCCCCGCAGTTCCATCTTTATTAATTGCATACTCTGTCAACTTTCCCAACCAGATATTCCTGTGGATACGATATTCCCATCCTATCCATAGACTTTCTGCCTTATGGAACCGCTCCCGCTTCGGTAAACAGGGAGCCTTTCCAAACGATTGATATAATAAACATATTCTATCATACCATAGATATGTAAAAACACCAATATAATAGACTTAAAAGAATAGGTAAAGAATGAAGGGCCTGTCATTAAATATAACTATTTTTATTACATTTAAGATAATAGCACTCCCAGATAATAATATTAATGCTAACATTACATCTGATTTCATACACAAAAAGAACAGCAACATGAACCCATACATTCACGTTGCTGTCCCATCTCTTTTCAGGATATTATATGCTGACCCTGTTTTTACCCGTCACGGGTTTTCTCTATAAGACGATTCTTTTTTCCGCAATGATATATAAAAAGATTCCGATAACGGGACTGATACGTGCCACCGGGCAGCATACCGGAGCAGCGTGCCGCCGAACGTTTCCAGTTCACTTGGACGGTGAGCCAGAAAATCACGGGCCATGGAACTCGTGTCATCCAGACTGCGGCGATGCAGGATCTGGTCATATATATCCTCTGCAACAGATTCGTCGAGAGGGACATCCCCTGCCCGTGCGACAGCATAGGCTTCACGGATCAGTGTCCGGAACTGCTGCAGCCGCTCCGGATGTTCAGCCAGCCCGCGCGTCGTACAGCCGTAATAGGCAGTAATCGTATTATAGGCACAATTCAGGATAAACTTATGCCACAATTCGGGACGCAGATCGGCAACGGCCGTGCATTCCAGCTCCCCTTCGTGATTCAATACGGCTGCCACTTCAGCGGCTCCGGCGGTTCCCGGGCTGGATACGAGCAGGCGGGCATAGCGGCTTTTCTGATCGATAGAATAATCGTCCCGGTATGAACAGGTGACAAAAATGACCGTATTAACTACGATACCACAAGGTATGGTACGACGGGTTATGTCATCATGATCCACACCATTCATCACCGGAACTACTATCGTGGCAGGGCCTATGTACGGTATAACATCCTGCAGTGCCTGTACGAGGGAAAAAGTCTTCGTACAGATAAATATCATGTCTTGTATCCCTGCCGACGCCGGAGTATCTGTAACAGCCGGGTGAAATACCCGTTCTCCCATGAGCAGGCTGTGCAGTATCAGTCCGTTTTTCTCCAGAGACTGACGCCGTTTCCGTCGTGCTACCAGAGTTACATCCGATTCATGGGCACAAAGTACAGAGGCTATGTACCCGCCGATGCCGCCAATACCACTCACCATGATGTTCATCCTATTCCTTCTTTCTTATTCCAAAGTCCGGTTCCCTTATTTTCTCCACGATTTTCTCTCTAACAAATGAAATGATAATAGATCATCGGTATGAACAAAGCCGGAAGGAAATCGGCAATTTTCAACTTCGTCGTGCCAAACATATTTAGGGCTATCCCCAGGATCATGACGCCGCCTACGGCATTGAGTTCCCGGATGACATCGGTCGTCATGAGCGGCAGAAAGAGCGTTGCCAGCACGTAGAACAATCCCTGGTACACTAAGACGACGAGTCCTACCGGCACGATTCCCAGACCATAGATGGTCGCAAAGATAAATGCCGACGTAAAATCGAGGACGCTTTTAAAATACAGCAGCTCATTATTGCCGAGAGCCGCCTGGACCGGACCCAGGATAGCCATGGCACCGATGACCTGCATGGAAGACAAGGTAACAAATCCCTTGACGAAATCCGATTCATTCCCCGCACGGAGACGTTTTTTCAGATATTCCCCGAACTGCTGCATATGGTCTTCTATATGCAGCGCCGTCCCGGCCAGTGTGCCCACAATCATGCTGGCCAGCACCAGTATCAGATTCTGCGTCGCGACGGCAGCTTGTATGCCCATGACGGTCACACAAAGAGAAATGACGCCAAAAATTGCCTGTGTATACTGCTTGGGAATCCCCCGTTTCAGAAAAAATCCAATGAGTGCCCCCAGCGAAGTCATACAACCATTGAGTACGACAGCCAACATATTTCATTCCCCCATATCCATAGAAAATAAACCCTTTAATTATAGCAAATTCCCGTATTTCCCGCAACCATCGCAGATTACAGGCCGGCAGTCCCGTATTTTACAGAGTCATTACAATTAATATCGCCTTTTCTCTTGACGGATGAGTAAATTATGATTATATTGTAGTTTGGACTTACAACACACACAGAGAAAGGGGCTGCCATCATGATTCAAGTTTATAAACACAATAATGGTCATCTGGAAGACAACATTTCTCTCGCCTCTGCTGAGAAAGGCTCCTGGATACATGTGGTCAACCCCGATTCGGAAGATCTCCAGCTCGTTTCCATGGTGACGGAAATTCCGACAGACGTTCTCAAGACCTCTCTGGATACGGAAGAACGGTCCCACGTGGAACTGGAAGACAATTATATCTTCATCGTCATCAATATCCCTATCATCCTGGAAACAGACAGCTACGACACACTGCCGCTGGGCATATTCATTACGCCAGACTTCATCATTACCCTGTGCATCCAGGAAACGGAAGTCATGCGGGCTTTTACAGAAAACAAATATCCCCTGTTTTATACATTCAAAAAGACCCGGTTCCTGTTTCAGATTTTATACCGCACGGCGACACTCTTCCTGCGCTACCTGCAGCAGATCAATCATCGTACCGATGACATCGAACAGGACCTGCGCCATTCTATGCAGAATAAGGAATTTTTCCTGCTGCTGGAATTACAGAAATCACTGACCTATTTCACATCAGCCCTGCGCGGCAACGGCATCGTCATGGAAAAGCTCATGCGTCTGCGCCGCAACACGACGCTGCACCATCTGCTCAAGATGTATGAAGAAGATGAAGACCTGCTGGAAGACGTCATCATCGAAAACAAGCAGGCAATTGAAATGGTTGAAATGTACTCCAATATCCTCATGAGTATGTCTGATACCTTTGCTTCAATTATATCCAATAACCTGAATATCGTCATGAAATTCCTCGCTTCCATAACGATTATCCTGGCCGTACCGACGATTATTTTCAGCCTCTGGGGCATGAACGTTCCCGTTCCCTGGGCCGATGACCCTATGGGGTTCCCCATCATCATCGCCATCGCCATTCTCTGCTCCGGAGCCGCCGTCGCACTGCTCTGGCTCAAGCATTTATTTTAAAAACACAACCTGGCAAAAAAATGCTGTCGCATCAGGCACTTCTGCTTCGTGCGACAGCATTTTTATATCGGATTTATACAACGGGCTGACCGGCCCCTGGCTGGTGACATTATGGGAACGCCCTGGTCCGTTATGGCCAGATTCCTTTATCGTCCCAGTTCGAGGACGAGGCGGTACATGTTTTCATCGAGGGGGAAATGAAGCCGTTCCGCTTCCGTATAAGGCGTAGCGACGATGCGTTCGCCAATCTGTCCGATGACACAATTATACGTACCGGCCAGCAGACTGTCTATGGCTTTTTCCGCAAACAGACTGGCCATAATCGCATCTTTCGCCGAAGGCGAACCGCCACGCTGTACATAGCCAAGCACCGTCAGGGTCGGCTCCAGATAGGTATGGCCTTTGATATAATCGACCACATCGGCTCCTTTGGCAGCGCCTTCGGCTACGACGACAATACTGCTCATCTTCTTCATGCGGTGGGATTCATTGAGATGGGTGCATAAATCTTCCAGCGATACTTCATGTTCCGGTACCAGTACCGCTTCAGCACCGGCAGCCATCCCGGCATAGAGAGCAATAAAACCGGCATGACGGCCCATGACTTCAATAACGGCAACCCGGTCATGGGAAAAAGCCGTATCACGGATTTTATTGACCGATTCCAGGACCGTATTGACAGCCGTATCGAAACCGACGGTGTATTCGGTTCCGCCCATATCATTATCAATGGTGCCGGGGATGACAACCGTAGGAATCCCCAGACGGCTCAACGCCTGGGCGCCGCGCATCGAACCGTCACCGCCGATGACGACCAGAGCGTCCATTTCCTGTTCGCGGATATAGGCCGCCGCTTTTTTCTGCGTTTCTTCTTCCAGAAATTCCAGACAACGGGCCGTGCGCAGCATCGTGCCACCGCGATGGATGATAGCACCGACGCTCCGGCGGTTCAGTGGCATGATTTCATGGCTCAGAAGCCCTTCATATCCCCGGACAATGCCGGTTACTTCCAGCCCTTTTTCAATAGCATAACGGGTAACGCCGCGGATAGCCGCATTCATGCCCGGCGCATCACCACCACTTGTAAGTACACCAATTTTATTTATCATGATGACCATCTGCCTCCTTTGGTTCGCGGGAAACGAAGACGATATCGTCCTCCCATTTTCGTATCATATATTTACTCCTCTAAACCTTTGGTTCGCGGGAAACGAAGACGATATCGTCCCCTTTGATGCGTTGTACAATAATATCTACTATCTCTTCAGCACTGTAATCGGTCGTATCGACGACATAATCACAGTACGGGTATACATGCTTCCACTGGGCATCCATTCGCGTAACAAACGCATGGAGATTGTCATAGTCTACAGTCGGCCGTTTGCCGATGTGGCGCCCCACCCGTTCTTCAACGCGGAACGGCTGCGAGCGCAGGGCCACAATATAGCCATGACGGTGAAGGATACGGTATGTTTCGATATTCATTGGGAAATTCCCGCCAAAAGAAATAACCGCTTCATGGTAGCGGCTGACCTGTTGCAGCACATTGATTTCCCGTTCACGGAATACCTTTTCCCCGGCCCGTTCAAAAAAGTCGGCAATAGTCTGTCCCATCTGGCGTTCGATCCGACGGTCTGTATCGACAAACTGCCACCCCAGACGGACAGCCAGCTTGCGGCCTATATGGCTTTTGCCACTCCCCATCATGCCTACAAGAACTATATTGCGCTTAATCATACCCTTTCCCTCCTTGCAGTATGTTGCACCTGCAACGTATTTCATTTATCTATTATAGCAAAATTTAAAGGGTATGAGTATATATAAATTAAAAAAACAACCATAATGGAATGCCCCTGCCAGTCCGGCTTTTTGCACGGACCGACAGGGGCATCTGTCATCAGTTGTTTTTATTATATGCCATTATTATCAAAATAATCAGCCAGGCCCTTTACAATGCTTTCGGCAAAGTTCTGCTGCTGTGCTTCTGTATTCAGGGCTTTTTCTTCACCTGGATTGGAAATAAAGCCCAGTTCCAGCAACGTTGCCGGCATGTTCGTATGGAGCAGGACGTAGAAATTAGCCGTCCGTATGCCCCGGTCCTGGAAATTCGTCGCCTTCATATTCTGATTGTGAATATACTTGGCAAGGCCGGCGTCGTGGGATGTCTTGGTGTTGTAATAAGCCGTTACGCCACCGGCATCGGCTGAAGAGTAGGAATCAATATGGATGCAGACAAAGGCATCGGCTTTCGCTGCATTGGCAATATTGCAGCGTGCCTGCAGTTCTTCTACTGCTCCGTCATTAGGCGCATACACATCGACATCAGTCGTACGGGTCATGATAACGTTGGCTCCGGCCTGCTGCAGTAGACTCTGTACTTTCTTGGAAATGGCAAGAGTAATATTCTTTTCCTGGCTGAAACTGCCAAGGGCTCCTGTATCGCTGCCGCCGTGGCCAGGATCGATGCAGATGGTCTTCCCTTTCAGCCCCTTTGTCAGGCTGTAGCTGGCACTGCCGCCGTAGGATGGCACCGTAACCGATGCTCCGCCCGTTTTAGAAGCTTTCGTATTCTGCGAGGAGTGAATGCCAATAGATTCATTGCCCCAGTGTTTCCACTGCTTTACTTTACCGGATTTATCGTTGACATCGACGACTACCCGGTCTGAGCGGTTCGATTTTTTATCCCCCGGCAGGGTGAATACTTTCACATCCTGGGCCGTGACCTGACGCGGCACTTTGATATTCAGATCCGTACCGGAAGAGCGTTGTGTCAGCCATATACGGGACACGACGTTGGAATTGGCATCATACTGCTTTTGCACATTTTTATCGATTTTCGCATTGGGTAGTGTAACCGTCACATATTTGCCGCTCTTGTCAATATACAGGCGGGGTGTGACTTTCCGGGACACATCGAGGACTGTCCGGACAAAGGGGGTATTTGCATCATTGCGTGTCGCTACACGAACACTGGTAATTTCCGTATTGGCTGCAGCCTGCACAGAAACGAACGGCAGCAGGCAGGCAAGAGCCAATAAAGGTATCATACATAGTTTTTTCAGCAATAGTATCTTCTCCTTTACAAATGAACGTTTTTATTATACCATACCTCCTGCTCTATTTTAAGTTCTTCTTTTTCACAAATCCGTCACAAAGTTCTATCATCATGAGATGGTTCTACCGTATAGGATGTGCCATCGCTGTAAATCGATATGGTTCCGTCCCGGTCGGTACGATAGACAGGAATATGATACGACGCGAGGAGAGATAATACTTCCCGGTGAGGAAAGCCAAAGGAATTGCCGGCACCACAGGAAATAACGGCTGCAGCAGGAGCTGCTTCTTTTACCAATTCTTCCGTTGTCGCCGTACGGCTGCCATGATGACCGTTTTTCAGCACAGCCGACCGCACCTGCGGGGATGGTATATGTTGCAGCAGGATCCGCTCGCTTTCTCTTTCGGCATCACCCATAAACAGCATGGAAAAGGTTCCATATTCCAGGCGGCAGATGAGAGAAAAATTGTTTTCCCTGCTCTTAGAAGCCTGCAGTGTCCAATAGCCGCTTTCTCCCCGTGCCGGAGGCGATAAGACGGATAAAACCAGCCCATCGGGCCAGGTAAGCTGATATCCGCGCTGCAGTGGTTTACAGGGAATACTTTTTTGGGCCGTTATCTTACGATAGTGAGCATATACGGGAGAATCTGATTCCTGCCCGTTGTCATAGATGCAGGCTACAGGCAGAGTCTCCAGCAGCACCGGCGTACCGCCAATATGGTCTTCATGGGGATGAGTCAGGATCAGCGCCTCCAGACGGCGCACGTGAAACTTCTGCAGCTGGGACAAAAGCCGGTCTGTCCCGTCACTGTCCCCGCTGTCAATGAGGAAATCGCCGGTTTCGTGCCGTATGAGCACGGCATCAGCCTGACCGGCAGACAGGACGTGAATTTGCAGATTGCTGTCGTCGCGTGTATGCGGTGCACAGCCTGCCAGACAAACAACAAGGACTGTCACCAGTATCCAAACGATACGGAACAGTCCTTTTCCCTTAAAGGGATACACGCTGCGGCTATGCCTCCGTCACCAGCGGCTGCTGCAATACAGGCAGTGGCCGGTTGTCTTCCAGACGGGCTATGACCCGGGGAACGGCATCAGCGACTTCCATAGGCAGAAATCCATAGGAGCCATACGTGTCATGGCAGACATCACCGGCAGCACTGTGAAGCCAGACAGCCGCACAGGCAGCGGTACACAGACTAGTCATGCCGTCATGGGCCACAAGAGCGGCTGTCATACCTGTAAGGATGTCCCCCATGCCGCCACAGGCCATGCCGGCATTGCCGCCGGGATTGACATACGCATGGAGCGTCTTTGGCGACACGATAACCGTCGGCGCTCCTTTCAGGACCAGCGTTACGTGCCAGTTTTGCACGAACTGCTTGGCTGCAGCGATACAATCTTTTTTGATATCTGCCAGCGATAGGCCGCTGATGCGGCTAAATTCCGCCAGATGGGGCGTCATGATGATGCGGCTGCCGTAAGGGGCTATAAAATCCCGTTCCTCTGCAAGGAGGTTCAGCGCATCGGCATCGAGCACCAGCGGGCACGACGTATGGGCAATGACTTCTTTGAGGAATGTCTTCGTTTCTTCTGCTTTCCCCATGCCCGGCCCCATGGCCAGTACCGACCATTGCCGGCTTTCTTCAATGATTTCCGCTGCATCGGCAGCTGTAAAATGATCATTGCTTCCGACACCGCGCACCATGGCTTCAGCCTGACGGCCGATGCAATAGGCTGCCGTACGTGCCGGCACACGCAGAAAGAGCTTTCCCGCTCCGCTGCGCAGGGCACCGCGGGCAGCCATCAGTGCGGCTCCTGCCATATCACTACTGCCGGTCACGATAGCGACCGTGCCATGAGTGCCTTTATGGGAATCAGGACTGCGCGGAACCAGAACTTCCGATATATCATTTTCTTCAAGCATATATGCGGCATCATCTTCCCGGCCGGCCAGGAGAGGCCGGGGCATGCCGATATCATCGCAGACGACGAGTCCGGCACAAGTACGGCCCGGATACAGGAGCAGTCCCCGTTTCCAGACACCGAAGGTAACCGTCATGTCGGCAAATATAGGACCGGCCGCTTCTTCATCGCCACTGCCGCTGACGTCGCCCGTGTCGGCATTGACCCCTGTCGGGATATCGACGGCAATGACCTGAAGGCTGCCCGATGCTGCCACTTCGTTGACCATATTGACCATGCGGCTCACGGGCATGCGCAACGTACCATGGAATCCTGTTCCCAGTATGGCATCGATCACAACCTGGCTGGATGCCAGTCGCCGGTACAGTGTATCCCAGGCCTTGTCCGACGGTACAAAGTAATCTATAAGGCAGGTTTCCTCATCGGCCAGTTCCTGCAGGGTATGGAGATGAGCCTGTGCTTCCGGACTGTACGATTCTTCTGTTCCCAGCACATAGACATAGACCCGGGCGCCACAGTTCAGAAGATGACGGGCTATGACAAAACCGTCTCCCCCGTTATTGCCCTTGCCGCACAAAATCACGACGTCCTTACCCTGCCAGCCATGGACGGCCTTTTCCGCGCAGGTAACGACGGCGTGACCGGCATTTTCCATGAGGACTGCCGGCGCAATGGCATACCTGCCATGCATGGCCGTCTGATCCATGCGCCGCATCTGGGCTGCTGTATTGAGCTTTTGCATGATACCCTCCTTATCGATTACAAATACAAAGCCGGGTCAACGGCTTCTCCATTGACGCGGATTTCAAAATGAACGTGAGGCCCTGTCGAATTTCCTGTAGAGCCGGCATAAGCAATGATATCGCCCTGCTTTACGTTCTGTCCCGTTTCGACATTGAGCCGTTCATTGTGGCCGTACAAAGTAGTCATGCCATTGCCGTGGTCAATGATGACAGCGTTGCCATAGCCGCTGATCCAGTCCGCTTCGACGACGACGCCATCCAGGGCCGCCTTGACAGGAGTACCATAATCCACACCGATGTCCATGCCGGAATGAAGAATCTGACGGCCGTAAATCGGATGGATGCGATACCCGAAAGGCGACGTAATGACCCCTTTGACAGGCCAGATCATATCTCCCTTGCCAGGACCGGCAAAAGGTTTCTGCCCCTTAAAGCCTTTCTTGATGGATTCACTGAAGGGCTTGGAAATACTGTCTTTGGAATCATGCCAGTGACTCCACTGCTGTATCTTACCCGATTTATCGTTCACATCGATAACGACGCGGTTGCTGATTTTCTGCTTAGCATTTCCATCCAGGGTAAAGACTTTCAAGTCTTTTGGATTCACGGCTTTGGGCACGCGGATGCGGACCTCTGTATGGGGGCCTTTATTGCCCAGTTCCAGGCGCGAAATGACATTCTGATTGACCTGGGGACGGGGATTGATACTCCGGCTCAGGTTCGTATTAGGAATGGTGACGACAATATTATAGCCACTTTTATCGATGGCAAACCGGGGCTGCACCGGGCCGGTGACATCCAGGACAGTGCGGACAAACGGTATATCGGCATCATTGCGTGTCACGACACGGACTTTAGTGACATTGGCTTTTGATGCCCCATGGGATATCCCCACGGGCAGCAGGCTGGCCACGATAATCAGGGGCCAGATAAGGAATTTCTTGTACACTCTATCTTCTCCTTTATGTGCTTTGGATTCAACGACTCTATTATAGCACATCCGGAATAGAAACTTAATCTCAACTCTAAGGAATTCGTGTTACATCCAGACGACCTGGGCAATGGCATACGTGCCATCGTGTGCCAGAGACAAGGACAGGTCTCCCCGTTCCTTCAAGAGGGCCGCACAGCCCCCGTGCAGGGCCAAATAAGGCGCACCCAGCTCATCATGCCGCACTTCCACATCGGTCCATGCTCCTTCCCGGAAGCCTGTACGGCAGGCTTTCCAAAAGGCTTCTTTGGCGGCAAACACAGCGGCAAAAGAAGCATACTTTCCTTTTCCCCTGCTGCGGCAATAAGTAATTTCCTGTTCCGTAAATAAGCGGTGCAAAGACTGGCTGTGGGTATAAACCAGTTTTTCCATACGCCGTATGTCTACTATATCCACTCCACAAGTCATACAAAATCCTCCCAGACGGGCATATTCCCGTTGCATATGTTTGATATCTGATGTTTGACGCTTGAAATAACAAGAGGCTGTCGCATCAAGTTTTTTTCTCAATGCGGCAGCCTCTCTTCTGACTAACAACCCTTACCATTTCTGCATACGGATACAGACAGCAATGCCTTCCAGCAGTACCTTGAACGTAGCAAACGCAACGGTCACATCATCATATACTTTAGGTGCTACTTTATACGAAATAGTGACTTCTTTCTTCTGATAATCATAGCGCAGGCCATGCAGATTGGATTCAAACGTGTACTGCGGTGCCGGTATCTTGAACTGTGGCGGCTTTTCGACCTCAAGGCCGTGCAGCATGCGTTCCAGAAGAACACGTTTAGGAACTTCTACCTGAAGCATTTCTTCTACAAAATTATCCAGCACAGACATAGGAGCCTCAGTTTTCGTCAAAGAAATAGGCGTGGATAGCACGTACAGCCGTATCTACCTGGTCCTGGGAAATGAGGCAGGTAATGCTGATTTCAGAAGTAGAAATAATTTCAATATTAATATTATTTTTACCCAGCACGCCAAACATGCCGGAAGCAATGCCCGGATGGCCGGCCATGCCTGCGCCGACAACGGAAACTTTTGCCATCTTGTCATCAATAAGGATATCTTCTACAGGCATCATCCCTTTAATCTGTTCCAGTACATCCTTGGCAGAAGCCAGTTCATCGCGGGAAATCGTAAAGGTAATGTCCGTTACGCCTTCGTTGGCAACGCGTACGCTCTGGACAATCATATCGACGACTACATTGGCATTGGCCAGGGTTTCAAATAATTTGTATGCATAACCCGGTTTGTTTGGAATTCCCAGAACGGTAATTTTGGCAACATTTTTATCTTCTGCGACGCCGCGGATCAAATACTGTTTGATTTCCATGGAATAAGCCTCCTGTATAATAGTACCTTCGTTTTCAGAAAAAGTGGAACGGACATGAATAGGAATATTGAAACGGCTGCCCATTTCAACAGCGCGGGGCTGCATGACGCCGGCCCCGAGTTTTGCCATTTCCAGCATTTCCCCGTAGGTAATTTCTTTCATTTTCCGTGCATTGGGTACGACGCGGGGATCCGATGTATAGATACCTTCTACGTCTGTATAGATTTCACATACGTCAGCATGGATAGCTCCTGCAATGGCGACAGCCGTCGTATCCGAGCCGCCACGGCCCAGCGTCGTAATGTCGCCTGCATCGGTAATCCCCTGGAACCCGGCGACGATGACGATATTGCCTTCATCCAGTGCTTTTAAAATGCGGTCCGGCTGGATGTCCAGGATGCGGCCCTTATTAAATGCATCACTGGTTGTAATACCTGCCTGGGCGCCGGTAAAGGAAATCGACTTATGTCCGGCTTCCTGAAAAGCCATAGCCATCAGCGCAATAGAAACCTGTTCCCCCGTAGAAAGAAGCATATCCATTTCACGGCCATATGTTTTCGATGTGATCTGGCCGGCCAGTTCAATCAATTTATCTGTTGACTTACCCATAGCCGATACGACGATGACAATCTTGTCATCGGGCTGGGATCCTTTGAGAACGCGCTGCACGATGGCGCGCATCTTATCCGGCGTGGCTACAGAGCTGCCGCCAAATTTCTTCACAATTAATGCCAACTTATATCCCTCGCTTTTATTGAAATAAAGCCTGTAGTAAACGTTACTAAACGACTACCTTCTGCCATGATATCATGCGCTAAGCCTATTGTAAAGTATCAAAAAAATGTATACAAAAATTTCGTTATATCTAATGAAATTTCAAACGGAGTTCCCGGTATTGATGATACCAGCACGCCCGGTACAACAGTAAAAAAGACTGTCGCACCGCATAGATGCAACAGCCTTCTCCTATCACAGTATGATGAGTAATCAGTAAGCCGAGTTTTGTTCTGCCTTGCGGCAGCGACAATCATCTATCTAGACATACTGTTGCCAGCATGTTCAAGCGACACAACCCGGAAGATCAGCGGGCCGCCTCATCCCTTCCCTATTCGGTCTTGCTCCAGATGGGGTTTACCTAGCCAGCACATTACTGTACTGCTGGTGCGCTCTTACCGCACCGTTCCACCCTTACCGCTTGCGCGGCGGTACACATTTCTGTGGCACTATCCCTGAAGTCGCCTTCGCCGGACGTTATCCGGCATCCTGCCCTGTGGAGCTCGGACTTTCCTCTGACCCGGAGGCCAGCGATTGTCATTCATACTCATCTGTGCAATCGTATCATAAATCCGCCATGCCGTCAAGGGACGGAAGAAAGGGGGTCGTCCTTTATCCCTCCCTCTATCACTGCCAGTCGTGAAGGGACGGAATGCCGTATGCCGATTCGGCATGACAGACGGCGCGGCGTACAGCCTGTTCCACGGCATAGGCTGCAAGAGCACCCACCGTATTAAGTTCAGCCTGCACATGTCCCACGCTGAGGGCGTACACCGCATCGCCGTCGGCTGTCGTATTGACCGGCCGGATGGTCCGTACCAGTCCGTTGCTGGCAAGGGCTGCGATTTTCCCCATATGAGCTTTATCAAATGCCGCATTGGTCACGATGGCCCCAATGGTCGTATTGGTCGTCCCGCCAGCTGCCTGACGCTGGGAGAACAAGGTGTCTGTCTTTCCATATTCTTCCAGGATCACCCTGCGCGTATCGGCAAATCCCCGGCCTTCCCGGGAGCGCATGCCTGCCAGGATACGGCCGTTTTCATCGAGCACGTCACCCAGGGCATTGACGGCAATGACGGCACCGACCTGGATATCGCCGGTCTGTACGGCATAGATTCCCAGGCCGGATTTCATCATGCAGGATGGGCCACAGCATTTCCCCACCGTAGCACCCGTACCGGCTCCGTGATTGCCCATGAGAGTATGATTCTGTTCTGCCTGTACGCAGGCTTCGTATCCCATAGCCGCATCAGGACGGACATTCCTACCACAACCCAGATCGTAAATGCACGAGGCCAGTACGAGGGGGACTTTGCAGATCCGCGTATCGAATCCGATGTCATGTTCTTCCAGATACTGCATGACCCCGGCAGCCGCATTCAGCCCGAAGGCACTGCCGCCACTTAAAAGCACGGCGTGGATACGTTCAGCCGCTGCTCTGGGATTGAGCAATTCCGTTTCCCGGCTCGCTGGTCCGCCACCGCGAACATCGAGTCCGCACGGAGCCCCATCGGGACAAATCAGAACAGTACATCCGGTCCCACCGGCCGCATCGTCACTACTGCCGATGCGGAAACCTTGTATATCTTCCAGAGGAATTTCACGCAACATGTTTTCACCTGCTATTTCTTTTCAAAGTCTTTCCAGAGCATACTGGGCTGGATTCCCGTATTATTCTGATATTTGCCGCCATGATAGGTATCGTATTCCCCGTCGATATCATGATAGTAGATCTGGCAGATTTCCACATCAGGATAAATTCGGATCGGCTGTACACAGAAAATTTCCAGCGTCCAGTAACCGGCAAACCCTACGTCGCCAAATCCGGCAGTGACATGGATAAAGACACCCAGACGGCCCACAGAAGAACGGCCTTCCAGCATGGGAATGTAGCCATCGGTCTTCGTGTATTCATTGGTCCGGCCCAGATATAACTTATTGGGCTGGAGGACATATCCCGACTTGGGAATATAGATGGTCGATGCCGGATTGGGTTTGGCCATATCCAGTTCCGGATGGTCGTACACCATCAGTTCATGGTACAGCGACAAATTATAACTGTTGGGATTGACCCGTTCCGGATGAAAGGGCGTAATGATGATTTCCCTGCCCAGATGTTTGACGATTTCCTTGCCCGATAATATCATAGTTTCACCTTTCTTCAGGAATATAATAGTTTCATTTCGTTTATTATAGCCCAGAGCAGAGAATCCGTGCAAGGCTATTTGTTATGAAAGAGGCTGGGAACACCATCTACATCGGCGCACCGCGTATGACACGACGGTGTACTGCAGGTCCAGTAAGGACCATAGGGACCTTCCCGCTTTTGGAAATATCCTTCTTTGCACCGCGGACACTTGTAGGTCCTGTCGATTTCGTCAGGCGATGCTGTCTCTGCCGGTTCCGTAGCCCGGCAGGCAGGATACTGGCTGCACCCATAAAAATCGCCGTATTTGCCATGGCGCAGGATCATCATACTCCCACACTTTGGACAGCGTTTTCCTCCGCCTGTCTGCTGGCTCATATCAGCTTTGCCGGCTGCTGTGATGAGTGTTTTCAGAAAGGCAATCTGATCTTGTAAAAAGGCGTCGAGGCTGTCTTTTCCTTCGCTCATCTTATACAGCCGGTCTTCCCAGACAGCCGTTTCATCGGGATATACCATGGCATCAGGCAGGGCATCGACGAGGAGATAGGCCATATCTGTCGGTTTTAAATATTTTTTCTTTCCTTCTTCGACGAGGAACTTCCGCTGGATGAGCTCACTGATAATAGTAGCCCGTGTCGCTTCCGTACCAATGCCCTGGACTTCTTTCAGTTTCTTCTTCAGCGAATCGTCTTTGACGTATTTATATATTTCTTTCATGGCAGCCAGAAGCGTAGACGCCGTGAACCGCGGCGGCGGTTTCGTCTGCTTCTGATCGACGCTACCTTTTTCATAATGGACCTTGTCTCCCTTGCGGACGGCCGGCAGGTCCCCTTTGATATCGTCATCTTCCTGATTTTTATCGCTGCGGTACAGCTCTTTCCAGCCCCGCTGGGTTACTACTTTGCCATGAGCAGCAAACTGTTCTCCTGCCACTTCTATGGTAATCTTCGTCTGATCATATTCATACAAGGGATAAAACTGGGCAATATAGGCCTGGGCGACAAGATAGTATACATGCTGCTGCATGGCATTCAGATGAGCAAAATCACAGCGTACCGTCGTGGGGATAATAGCATGATGAGCCGTGATTTTACTATCGTTCCAGGCCCGGCTCCTGATTGACGGATCAGCACCGGAAACCCAGTCCGCAAGCTTTCCTGCCTGTATCTGCCGCAGATTTTCCAATATGCGCGGCACATCCTTGCGCTGGTTGAGCGGCAGGTACTCGCAATCGGAGCGGGGATAGGTCGTCAGCTTCCGTTCATATAACTGCTGAGCCGTATCCAGGACCTGCTGCGGGCTGTATCCATACCGTTTCCCTGCCAGCACCTGGAGCGCCGAGAGAGACAGAGGCAGCCGCTGGGCTTCTTTTTTCTTCGTTTTCTTCCGTTCCGAAATCGTCCCGTCAGGATGTTCCTGCAAACGCTGGAGCAGTTCCTGTGCCTGCTGTTCTTCTATGACGCGCCCTTCCGGGTCGAGCCCGGCCTGCGTGTCTTTTGGCTGCCACTGGGCCGTTATACGGCCATTTTGATGAAGGAAATCAGCCTTTACGACATAATAGGTAACGGGTTTGAAATCATCCAGCTCCCGCTGGCGGCGCACGACAAGGGCCAGGGTCGGTGTCTTCACCCGTCCTACGGGCAGGACAACTTTATGCCCCTGCCGGCGGGCCGCCAGCGTATAGGCACGGGACAGGTTCATGCCGATGAGCCAGTCAGCCCGGCTGCGGGCCAGGGCCGATTCTTTCAGGTGATAAAAATCGCGGTTGTCCCGCAGATCCGATAAGGATTCATGAATGCTTTTTTCATCGAGGGCATTGAGAAGTATGCGCCGGACCGGCTTCGTATTGCCAATATAGTCCAGTATTTCATCGATAAGCAGCTGTCCTTCCCGGTCCGGGTCACCGGCATTGACCAGGGTATCGGCCTGTTCTATGAGCTGGCAGATGATCTGGAACTGTTCTTTGCTCGCCGGGCTGACCAGAAGTTTCCACTTCCGGGGGATGATTGGCAGGTCTTCAGAACGCCACGTTTTGTAACGGCTGTCATAATCCTGTGGTTCTGCCTGCTGCAGGACGTGGCCGTACGCCCAGGTCACGATACCACCGCCCGTACGGATATATCCATTGCCACGCTGCTGCGGTGCCGGCAGGCATTTGGCCAGTTCCCGGGCCATACTTGGTTTTTCAGCTATAAACAACGTTGTCATTACATAACATCCTTATGAAAACATCAGTTACCGTTCTTCTTTTTCCTCTTCGCGGCGCAGTCCCTCTTCTTCCCGCTGGAGAGTAACCCGTGCCAGATCGCCGGCTGCCCGGATGGTACGGACAAAGGCCGGGGGAATCAGACTGGCTTTTAGGGACTGGCCGATGAGCCGTCCCAGGATAACCCCTTTATTGCTGTACAACCAGGCGAAATAATACACGCAGAGTGCGTCCTGATTGCGGGGATTGACATGCCAGAGCATGCGGGCCGGATAATCATGATAATTAAGATCCAGCTTGCGGCATGCTTTCTTGAGCATATCCGTCGTCGCCCGGGCATGTTCCCCATTGGCCGTATCGATAATCCGGTCCAGTTCCCGGCGCCTGCCATGGGAAATCATGGTCCGCACCAGATCCATTTCAAAACAGATACCGTCGGTAAAATACGTGTTTTTTTCGTGCCCCCTGCTCCCCTTGACATCGGCATCATACAACACCACCGTAGGAATATGGAAAAATTGCAGTAATTTCCTGATTTTGGCAATGGAGCTTTCTCCACGGGCATTGATAAGACAGATGCCGTAGTAATCGAAGGGAAGGCCCAATGTCGTACCGAACAGGGAAAAGCAGCCATATTCCGTTTCCCCTTCAACGATAATGACGCTCCGCGAATACAGGGCTTCCTTTACTTCCGGGAAGTGCATGATCAGATGCTTTTCAATTTCTTCACTGAAGTGGATGGTCGCCCCGCAGGCAGCCCGTACCTGACCGCCGTCATGACGATAAAAGCGAACAATGTTGCGGTAATCATCAACCAGAGCATCCGTAGAATGAGTGACGACAAATAACTGCCCCCGCAGACCGTCAATATGAAACAGCCCTTTCAATAGTTCCGTAAAACGGGGATCGCCGTTGCTGAGGAGCTGCTTATAATAATGCAGGATGGACCGTTGCATATACGGATGAAGATGGATTTCCGGTTCATCGATGGACGTAATGAGTGGCAGCCAGCGCCGTCCTTTTTCATCGACAATCAGATTGTGCTCAATGGGCACGGCCTTGCTATGGCACATGATATAAATCTGGGTAATCAGTTCCAGCGCCACAAGGGAAATGAACTTCATGTTATCCGCCAGGGACCTGTCCTGACGCCGGAGCAGACAGGATAGGAGGAAAATATCGACATAATAGGACGAATCAAAATGGCCATACCGGGCTTCGTGACGGATGAACCGCTGCAGTTCCGGCGTGATTTCTGCCTGCTGCGTCTGTCCCCATGACGTGAGCATCTCTTCAATAGCACGGTACACCCGGGCCGGAGCCGCGTATTCCTGCGGAAGGGACGAGGAATAGGATACGTAACGGATGCGGCGGATGACATCCAGTGGCAGTTGTTCTCCCGTCTGTTCGTCATATAGCCGGGGATAAATCTCTTCCACATTTTTTTCCATCCGCACCCGTATAGACGTATGATGCTCTTCCGGAAGGTCGGCAAAGGCTTCCTTGTCACTTTCCAGCAGCTGTAATTCCAACGTGATGACAATAGGCTGCAGGACCGAATCATAATCGTCTTCTGTAATGCCGCATCCTTCGCTCATGAGCTTTAAAAGCCGCAGAAAACTGCTCTTGCCGATGGCATTTTCCCCGACCAGATAATTCGCTTTTTCATGGAACGTCATTTCTACATCCCGGAAATTCCGGTAATTTTCTATGCGTATATATCGTATGTACACATGCTTCACCTGCCCGTACTTCATTTATACTGTGTTTCATGCACCATGCATGATTCTTATTTATACTATTCGACACAGAAACACAAACCCCTGCCGTCACCGGGTCTATTCTTTTATACGGGCATAAAGATACGGCCGCAGCCGTACTGCAGCCGTACCAATTATTTCATATGGAAAATAAGGAAAGCCATGATGGCCGCTAATAACAGGAGAGACACAATGCGTATCATGGCGCCCTCATTCACAGCCTTTCTGCGGCGGACCTTCCTCCGGCGTCTGCGGTGGGGTGCCGGACGCTGGCTTGTATCCGGTTCCCTTATACTCCCGGCCATGCCATTTCCTTGCCACCGAGAATGTGGGCATGCATATGATGAACGGTCTGGCCCGCCTTTTCCCCTGTATTATATACGACGCGGTAGCCTTCTTTATCGAGTCCCAGTATCTGCGCTACTTTCTGGATAGCATAGAGCATTTTGCCTGCCACATCGGCATCATCCGGCGTCAGGGCAGCAATACTGGCAATGTGCTTTTTGGGAATGACCAGGACGTGTACCGGTGCTACGGGAGCGATATCTTTAAAGGCATAAAAATCATCGTCTTCATACACTTTTGTGCTGGGGATTTCGCCAGCAGCAATTTTGCAAAATAAACAATCTTCCATTTAAATCTCCTCCTTAATGATGCCTGTTAATCTATGGTCATCTGCTCCCGTCAGTACGACGGGAACAATGGAACCTTCCTGATGAAATGTAAGTCCCCTGACACAGACGCGTTCGTAGTTTTCTGAAAAGCCTTCCCCCGTCGTACCATCCTGTTTTTCAATCAGGACCCGGACCGTCTGGCCGATCATCTGCTGCAGCCATTCTGCCTTCTGCCGGGTTGACAGGGCCTGTACGATTTCCACCCGCTTTTTCTTGACAGCCGGGTCTACCTGGTCTTTCATAGCCGCTGCCGGCGTTCCCTGGCGGGGAGAATAAGGAAAGGCATGGATATGGGAAAAGCGGAGCTTCTGCAATGTATCCAGCGTTTCTTCAAAGAGTTCATCCGTTTCACCGGGAAATCCCAGGATCAGGTCCGTCGAAACCGTCAGATGATGAATACGGTGGCGCAGGGTCTCAATGAGACAGATGAATTCCTCTTTTGTATATTTACGGTTCATCGCTTTCAATATGGTATCCGATCCCGACTGGAGAGGCAGGTGCAGATGGGGACAGATGCGGTCGGACTGGTTCATGACATCGATGAGTTCATCATCGACTTCCAGCGATTCCAGCGAGCCAAGCCGGATCCGCTGTACATCCGTTTCTTCCAGGAGCCGTCTCAGTATCAGCGCCAGGCCGGGATGGTCCGGCAGCTCTCTGCCATAAGCGCCGAGGTGGATACCGGTCAGGACCAGTTCCCTGAATCCTGCATCCACCAGCCGCTGTGCTTCCCTGATTATCGCATCGGGCTGGCGTGATTTCAAAGCTCCGCGGGTGTAAGGAATGATACAATAGGAACAGAAATTATTGCACCCTTCCTGGATTTTCAGATCCGCCCGGGTATGTTCAACCGCCGATGGATACAAGGGTATTTCCTCAAAGGCATCGGCATTGCGGGCATCATGGACAGCCGTCACTGCTTCACCGCCGCCCCGGCCGAGAAGCATCTGTACCAGCGGTACGATACGGTGCCGTTCATTCGTACCTACAACGGCATCTACATCGGGCATAGATGACAGCAGTTCCGGATTCAGCTGGGCATAGCAGCCTGTCACTACGACGATAGCCGATGGATTTATTTTTTTTGCACGGCGTATCAGCTGTCGTGACTTTTTTTCTCCCATCTGTGTCACTGAACAGGTATTGACGACGTAAACATCAGCGGCATCATGAAAATCCCGCTCTGTATAGCCTGCTTTTAGAAACAGGCCGCGCATGCTGTCCGTATCATATTGGTTGACCCGGCATCCCAGGGTAACAAAAGCAATAGTTGGCATTATTTGAATCCTCTTTCATACATGATAATCGCCAGAGACGCGATAGCTGCCGTCTCAGCCCGTAATATCCGGGGACCAAGGGAAACGGTCTGACACTGCTCCCGCATTGAGGCCGCGGCGATTTCTCCATCGGAAAAACCGCCTTCCGGGCCGATACAGATGACCACGTCCCCCGTCCGTACGGTGGCGCAGCATTCGCGCAGAGGCCTCGTTTCTTTCTCAAAGGGAATAATGACAGGCATCGTCCCGTATGTATCCAGTACTTCCGTAAAAGACAGTACATCCGTCACGTCCGGGATATCATTGCGGCCACACTGCTTAGCCGCTTCCTGTGCTATCCGCTGCCAGCGTAGGCGCCGGTCCTTGCGGCGCGTATCGTTTAATTTTACTACACAATGCTCCATTTGTACAGGAACGATGGCATTGACCCCCAGCTCGGCTGCCTTCTGGACCACCCATTCAAACTTATCATTTTTTAAAAGTCCTGCCGCCAGGATCACTCTGCCTGCCGATTCCGGTCTCTCACCCGTCCTATGCAGGGGTTCCATCAACGTCTGCTGGCTGTCTGCCTTTTTGATACGGCATTCATAAGTCACGCCTTCTGCATCCGTCACAGGGACACAATCGCCCTGGCGTTTGCGCAGCACCGTGACGATATGGCGCGAATCTTCCGGCGACAAAATAAAATCAGATGTAATCGGAAAACCGATGAATACTTTACGCATTATTTCCTCCTGAGCAAAACAGCATACCAGCCATCCTGCAAAGTGTCTGATACCCATTCATAACCCGTCTGTTCTGCTGAATTCCGTATTTCTCCGATACGGTCATCAATGATGCCGCTGACGATCACATCGGAGCCGCTATGAGTATAGCTGGCCAGATCCGGCAGCAAAGATAGTACGGCATTGGTGACCAGATTGGCCATAACAACATCGGCTTTATGTCCCTTGTCCGATATGGCGCCGAGAAGGTCGCTGTTCATGACATCGACGCGGTCACTTAACTCATTGAGTTCCACGTTGACTACCGCCTGGTCCACCGCTTTCTGGTCGAGATCCACGGCTGTCACATGACCGGCTCCCAGTTTAGCCGCCGCAATGGCCAGTATACCCGTACCAGTCCCGATATCATAGACGAGCTGCCCCGGCTGTATAACCTGTTCCAGATAGGAAATGCACATAGCCGTCGTCGCATGGAGGCCGCTGCCAAAAGCGACGCCAGGATCGATGCGGATGACTTTTTCTCCCGGCCCCGGTTCCGCCGTCTCCCATGATGGTTCTACCCAGAGATGGGGAGAAATCTTCGTCGCGTGAAAATAATCCTGCCAGCGGTATAACCAGTCGGCATCATCAGCGTTGCGGGTCATTATATGCCAGCGTCCCATACGGGGATTCCGCTCCTGCAGCAATTTCATCCGTTCCCGTACGGCCTGTTCCGCCGTAGCATCGTCTGCCGGGAAATAAGCCGTGATGCGGATCAGGTCATCATACGTTTCCTCATCATGGATAATCGATCCCTGACTGCCACACTCACATAAAATGAGAGAAACCAAATCGGTAAACCCGGGAGATACAAATACATCTATTTCTTTATATTCCATACGCTTCTCCTGTCTGCTGCGGCGATTCAGCCAGCGGTCAGCCCTTATGCATAGTAATAATAAATCTGATTTATATTATACCATATTTTTTCCACCTTCTGGCAATGAAAAAAGAGCCGCCAATGGCAGCTCTTAAATAATGTAAAACCAGGTTTCATCATTTTCATCGACATTCTTCACAGCATGCTTATCTTCATCGAAGCGCAATTCCTGATTCTTGACGCTGACTTTGGTACCCGGTGCTACCGATTTAGTGATAAACACGTTACCGCCTATGACCGAATCATGGCCGATGACTGTATCGCCGCCCATGATGGATGCTCCGGAATAAATGGTCACATTATCTTCGATGGTCGGATGCCGTTTCTGATGAACCAGCTTGCGGCCATCTTTCAGCGAGAGCGCCCCCAGGGTAACGCCCTGATACAGTTTGACATGTTCGCCGATTTCTGTCGTTTCTCCGATGACAATGCCCGTGCCATGGTCAATCATAAAATATTTGCCTATCTCTGCGCCGGGATTGATTTCAATTCCCGTCATACCATGAGCATATTCCGACATGACCCGCGGAATGATAGGAATCTGCATTTTGTACAGAATATGTGCCACGCGATGGACGGAAATGGCAAACAGGCCGGGATAGGAAAAAATAACTTCGGCCTTGCTTTCGGCCGCCGGATCCCCCTCGAAAATCGCTTCAATATCAGTTTCAATGTATTCCCGGATTTTGGGAATCGTCTTGAGCAGCGTCAGCGTTGCCTGTTCTGCCCGCTGTTCCACATTATCAATCTTGACGTTCTGAGTCATTCCCTTGTACTTCAGGGCAATAGTAATCTGCTTACAGAGATTGTACGCCACATCTTCGATGACGACGGTCAGATTGTTGCCAATATCATAAAACCGGTAGGTCTTATCCTTGATATACCCCGGATAAATAATCCGCAGCAGTTTAGTAATGATATCGACAATGACCTTCTTATTCGGTTTATTGAAAATATCCAGTTTGTCGATTTCTCTCTGCCCTTCATGATTATAGTCAGCCAGAATGCTATCGACGACGCCTTGTATGTTTTTGGAAATCAGTTCACCCATGCTCAACCCTTCTTATCGCATAAATATTACTATTATAGTACACTTTGTAAGTATACTTGTCAAGTACAGATTTCACATAGAAATAGATAAAAACAGGAAGCTGCCCCGTTAAGCTAGAAACGTAACGGGGCAGCTTCCTGTTGAGTTTCAAATTCAAAGTTTGATGTTTGATGTTTAGTGTTTGGCGTTATCCGATATACGTTACCAGGATATGAAGGATTTCCTTCATATCAATCGTATCTTCCAGTACGCGGAAGGTGCAGCAATCAATAGACGGAGCCCAGATTTTGAATTCCGTATCCATTTCCGAATTATCGCTGACTTCAGCCGAATAGGCCGTAATCTTGCTGTACGGGATGACCAGGGCTGCTTTATGCCGCGCCGTATAGGCTTCCACACGGACGCCGATGATTTTTCTATCGGTCAGTACAACCACATTGCGCTGGGCGTTGAATTCAAGCAGTACCTGTTCTCCTTCAGCCAGAAGATTCTGATACAATTCTTTCCGGAACCCGATTTCATTTTTTTCTGCCAACGTAAATTTCTTATCGTCTTTATCTGCAAACATGGTATATCCTCCTCATAAATCGATAAAATAGTATTTTCTATAAAAGGCATACAATCCTTATTTATTATATTCGTCACAGGACAGTAAAATCCTGCCAGATTCTAAAAATATTCTTATATCTTTTCTTATGCATACAAAAACACTGCAGATGCAAATCACACCTGCAGTGTTTTTGTGTTTTATAGATTTCCGGCAATTGTTCCGGAATTATTCATGGAGCGGATGAAGTCGGTTACTTTCTTTTTTACTTTTTCAAAGAAACCTTCTTCTTTAGACTCCCCCACCCAGGTTTCTCCACCAGCCCGGGCAAATTCTTTCAGGAGTTCTTTCTGTTTGGCATTCATGCGCTTTGGCGTCGTGATGTTGACCTGCACATGGTGATCACCTCTGCGGCCACTGGAGCCCAGATAAGGTACGCCATGGCCTTTGATCCGGAAAATGGTGCCACTCTGGGTACCGGCCGGAACTTTCAGATCGACCTGTCCGTCGATGGTATCCACGCGGATAGTGCATCCCAGTGCCGCCTGTGCAAAGGTGATGGTCTGCTGTGACACGACATCATTGCCCTGGCGGGTAAACTGCGGATCCCGGCGCACGAAGATATAGACATACAAATCGCCATGACCGCCGCCGCGTACACCCGGTTCGCCTTCGCCGGCTACGCGCAGGCGGGCGCCGTCATCGACACCGGCAGGAATCTTGATTTTCAGTTTCTTGCGCACTTTTACCGTGCCCTCGCCATGGCATTTCTTGCATTTTTCATGGATGATTTTGCCAGTCCCGCCACAATGGGAACAGGTCCTGACATTGACCATCTGTCCGAAAGGCGTGTTCTGTACGACCCGCTGCTGGCCGGTACCATGGCAGACAGGGCACGTATCTACCTTGCTGCCAGGTTCGGCACCATTCCCATGACAGTGTTCGCATGTTTCATTCTTCGGCACCTGAATTTCCATTTCCGTCCCGAAGGCAGCCTGCTTGAATGTAATATCCACATCAAAGCGGAGATCGGCTCCCCGTTCCGGACCATTCGACTGTCGGCTGCCCTGGCCGCCAAAGAAGGAATCAAAGATATCACCAAATCCGCCGAATCCGCCAGAGCGGAAACCGCCCTGACCAAATCCGCCGAATCCGCCAAAACCACCCTGCCCGAAGCCGCCGGCTCCGGCTGCGCCGTTCTGGAACGCATCGGGGCCGAACTGGTCATACTGGGCGCGTTTGTTCTTATCTGACAAAACGCTGTAGGCTTCGTTGACTTCTTTGAACTTTTCTTCTGCAGCCTTAGGGTTGTCCCGGTTTTTATCTGGATGATATTTTATTGCCAGTTTGCGAAACGCTTTTTTAATTTCCGCTTCGCTGGCGTCTCTGGGAACGCCAAGTACTTCGTAATAATCTTTTTTGCTCATATGGGCAGCCCCTCTTTACTTACAACTTACTTCTGATCGTCATCGACGACTTTGTAGTCTGCATCGACGACTTTTTCACCACTCTGGCTTTCCTGCTGCTGTGTACTGCCACTCTGCTGTGCTCCTGCCTGCTGTTGTGCAGCCTGCTGCTGGGCATCGGCCTGTTTGTACATATCGCTGGTCAGGTCATAGAGCGGTTTAGTCAGAGCTTCCGAAGCGGCTTTGATCTTATCGACATCGTTTGTCTTGACGGCTTCTTTGAGGTCGGCAATCTTCGATTTGATTTCAGAAACTTTAGAAGCATCGGCTTTGTCACCGAGGTCTTTAATCGTCTTTTCTGCCTGATAAATCAGGGAATCAGCGTTGTTCTTGGCTTCAATGGCTTCTTTACGTTTCTTATCTTCTGCTTCATGAGCAGCGGCTTCCTTGACCATGCGGTCGATTTCGCTCTTATCGAGGCCCGAAGAAGATTTAATAGTAATCTTCTGTTCCTTGCCCGTTCCCAGATCTTTAGCCGATACATTTACGATACCGTTGGCATCGATGTTAAATGTGACTTCGATACGGGGTACTCCACGGGGAGCAGCCGGGATACCGGTCAATTCGAAACGGCCCAGTGTCTTGTTATCGGCAGCCATTTCACGTTCGCCCTGCAGGACATGGACATCGACAGACGGCTGATTATCGACAGCAGTCGAGAAAATCTGGCTGCCCGATGTCGGGATGGTCGTATTGCGGTCGATGATTTTGGTGAAGACACCGCCCAGTGTTTCAATCCCTAAGGACAGCGGCGTAACATCGAGGAGCAGTACGTCTTTTACATCACCGACGAGGACACCGGCCTGGATAGCAGCGCCGACGGCAACACATTCATCGGGGTTGACGCCCTTGCTCGGTTCTTTGCCCAGTACCTGTTTGATGGCTTCCTGTACAGCCGGGATACGGCTGGAACCACCAACAAGGATGATTTTATCGATTTCATCGATAGAGAAACCGGAATCAGCGATAGCCTTACGGGTCGGTTCCATCGTAGCCTGTACGAGATCTTCCGTCAGTTCGTTGAATTTAGCACGGGTCAGCGTCAGGTCGAGATGTTTCGGACCTGTTGCATCGGCCGTAATGAACGGCAGGTTGATATTGGTCGAAAGGACCGTAGACAATTCAATCTTGGCTTTTTCTGCAGCTTCTTTCAGACGTTGTTCTGCCATTTTATCCTGCGAGAGGTCAATACCGGTCTGGCTCTTGAATTCGCTGATCATCCAGTTCATGACTTTATTATCAAAGTCATCGCCGCCGAGGTGTGTATTCCCGTTTGTAGCTTTTACTTCGAATACGCCATCGCCCAGTTCAAGGATAGATACATCGAATGTACCACCGCCAAGGTCGAATACGAGAATCTTGCCGTCGCCGCCTTTATCCAGGCCATAAGCGAGGGCTGCAGCCGTCGGTTCATTGACGATACGAAGTACGTCGAGGCCGGCGATTTTACCAGCATCTTTCGTAGCCTGACGCTGGGCATCATTGAAATATGCCGGAACGGTGATGACAGCCTGGGTGACTTTTTCACCGAGGTAGCTTTCCGCATCTTCCTTCAATTTCTGCAGGATCATGGCCGAGATTTCCTGGGGTGTATATTTCTTGCCCTGGATATCGACAGTATAGTTTTCGCCCATGTGACGTTTAATGGAAGAAATCGTGTTTTCCGGGTTGGAAACAGCCTGGCGTTTTGCCAGCTGGCCAACGAGACGTTCACCGGTCTTGGAGAAGCCAACGACAGACGGTGTCAGTCTGGAACCTTCTGTATTCGTGATAACGGTCGGTTCGCCGCCTTCCATAACAGCTACAACCGAGTTTGTCGTACCTAAATCAATACCAATTACTTTAGACATAAGTAATTCCTCCAATCTTATACTTTCTACGATACTTAACCGTTAAATGCAACTTTAACCATTGCCGGGCGCAATGTCTTGTCACCCAGCAGATATCCTTCCTGCAGGACTTCCACAACGACGTCATTGTCGTATTCATCGCTGGGGACCCGCATGACTGCCTGATGATAATTCGGATCAAACGGCTTGCCTACGGCATCAATTTTCGTAACACCTTCTTTTTCGAGAACCGTCATAAGCTGTTTGTAAATCATGGTATAGCCATCTACAAACGATTTGAGCTCATCCGAAAGAGAATCCTGCGGCACTTGCAGTGCCCGTTCAAAATTATCAATCACCGGCAGGATGTTCTGAAGGACATCCATTTTGACGACTTCAGAAATCTGCTGCTTTTCTGTAGCAGTCCGCTTCTTGAAATTGGCAAAATCAGCCTGGAGACGTACGTAGCGCGATTTCATTTCCGCTGCGGCCGCCTCTGCCTGCGCTGTGGCATCCGGCTGCTGTACGTTCTGGTTGTCCGCCTGTTTCGTATCAGCGCCATCATCTGCCGCTTTTTCTTCTGCTGCTATTTCATCAGCAGGCTGTTTTGTTTCTTCTACAGCCTCTGCAGTCGTCTGTTTTTCTTTTTCCTCTTTTTTCTTATCCTTACTCATGAACTGCATCCCTCCTATTTATCATCCTGGTAATGTTCCAGAATATGCGTCACATGCTGTTTCATAAAATCGAGTAAGCCAATGATCCGGGCATATTCCATGCGGGCCGGTCCCAAAACAGCAATCTTACCGAGGACTACGTCATTGGCAGTAAAGGTTGCTTCTATAATACTGCAGTCATTGATAGGAGATAACTTAGCTTCATCACCGATACGTACCGTTACCGGTTTGTCGGTCTGTTCTCCATCATCATGCAGGATGTTGGCTACGATATCCTGTTCTTCCAGCATGGTAAACAAGCTTTTCGCCTTATCGACATCTTTAAACTCCGGCTTATTGAGAAGTTCCATCGTCCCGCCCTTATACAACTGCTGCTGGCGGCGGAACGCTCTGTGCAGGGAACGAAAAGCTGTCCGGTACAAATCGAGGTCATCGACAACATCGTCGCGGAACTGCTGCAGCATGTCCATGTCTATCTTGGCCATAGGCACACCAGCCAGGAAATTCGTCAGTTTCTCAGCCACAATGTTGAGTTCATCTACATCGACTCCATCTGGCTTAGAATAAATACAGTTTTCAATCTGCCCGGAATCGGTGACGACAATCATTATCGCCCGCCGGTGATCCAATGGCAGGAATCGTATGTATTTCAATCGGGATCCGGGCTGCTGCGACGTCATGACCAGTGTCACATTGTGAGTAATCCTGGCCAGTCCCTTTGCCGTATTCTGAAATATCTGATCGACATCGCTTACTTTATCCTGAAACCAGGTTTCAACAAACTTCTTTTCATCATTTGTCACCTTTTCCGGCTTCAGCAGGCAATCCACATAGAAACGGTACCCTTTGATGGAAGGAATCCGGCCAGCCGATGTATGGGGCTGTTCCAGATATCCCATCATTTCCAGATCAAACATTTCATTACGGATAGTCGCGGCACTGACCCCCAGATTATATTTGCGGGCAATGGTCCGTGACCCGACAGGTTCGGCAGATGTGATGTAATCCTGAATGATAGCTTGCAATATTTTCTGTTTTCTTTCATCCAAATTCATTTCTATCACCTCGATGCCGCGTTGTTTTAGCACTCTTTTTATTGGTGTGCTAACAACTATATAAAAGATAGCATGATTGAGCAGATTTGTCAATGATTTTAGGCTAAAAAAGTCAAAAAGTCAAAAATATTTTTCTCTCATACTATTCTTTTGACTTTTATAGTCAAAAAAAATACAGTGCCATCTCTGACACTGTATTTTTATTAGATTATGAAAAACGTATTATTCACCTTTGAATGCAGCTTTACGTTTTTCCATGAAAGCTTTCATGCCTTCTTTCTGGTCTTCTGTAGCAAAGCAGAGGCCGAAGACATTGCTTTCAAACTGGATACCCGTAATGATATCGCACTGTAAACCATTATTGATGGCTTTCTTAGCGATCTGTACTGCTACAGGACCCTGTTTCATGATTCTCTTAGCGGTCTTGATGGCAGCCGGCATCAATTCAGCCTGAGGAACGACCTTGTTGACCAGACCGATGCGGAGAGCTTCAGCCGAATCAATATTCTGATTGCTCAGGATGATTTCTTTTGCCATGCCAGGACCTACGAGGCGGGCAAGGCGCTGTGTGCCGCCGAAGCCAGGGATAATGCCCAGGCCAACTTCCGGCTGACCGAATACAGCGTTATCCGAAGCATAACGGAAATCGCAGGCCATGGAAATTTCGCAGCCGCCGCCCAGAGCATAGCCGTTTACTGCGCAGATAACCGGTTGTGGCAGTCTTTCGATCTTCGTGATGACGCCAGCACCATATGTGCCCCAGTCACCAGCCTGTTTCGGGTTATAATCAGCCATTTCTTTAATATCTGCACCGGCAACGAAGAATTTGTCACCAGCACCGGTAATGATGACTACCTGTACATCTTTCGAACCAGCAATGTAGTCAACAGCTTTTTCAATATCACGGACCGTAGCAGCATTCAGGGCGTTAGCCTGTTTCGGACGGTTGATCGTAATTGTAGCAATACCTTCTTCTACGGTGAAGAGAATGTTTTCAAATTCCATAGGTAGAATCCTCCTTAAGGTCAGTATCAAGCTATCCAGCGGGCATTATTTGTTGTAATCGTAGAAGCCTTTGCCTGTCTTGCGGCCGAGCCAGCCAGCAGCAACGTATTTACGGAGGAGCGGGCACGGACGATATTTCGGATCGCCAAAGCCTTCATAGAGGACTTCCATAACGTGGAGGACGACATCGTTACCAATCAGGTCGCACAGTTCGAGCGGTCCCATCGGATGGTTGTAGCCGAGTTTGCAAACAGCGTCGATACCTTCTTTGGAAGCAACACCTTCCATGAGGGCATAGCAGGCTTCGTTCAGCATCGGAACGACGACACGGTTGGCAGCGAAGCCCGGGAAGTCTTCAACTTCGACAGGGGATTTGCCAAGGCCTTCAGCGCATTCGACAACGGCTTTCGTCGTAGCATCATCCGTAGCAATACCTTTGATGATTTCGATCAGTTTCATGACCGGAGCCGGATTGAAGAAGTGCATGCCGATAACTTTTTCCGGACGTTTCGTAGCCGTAGCGATTTTGGTGATAGGCAGGGAAGACGTGTTGGAAGCAAGGATTGTATTAGCCGGGCATTTTTCATCGAGGTTCTTGAAGATGCCGCATTTAATCTTTTCGTCTTCGATAGCAGCTTCGACAACGAGTTCAACGTCTTTCATGTTTTCTTCGGTAATTTCTACGATACCGGTCAGACGGCCCATGATTTCAGCTTTCTGATCTTCCGTGATTTTACCTTTCGTAACTTTTCTGGTCAGCTGTTTGTCGATTTTTTTCATGCCGCCATCGATGAATTCCTGTTTGATATCGTTCAGGATAACATCTACACCGTGTTCAACAAATACCTGAGCAATACCGGAACCCATAGTGCCTGCACCAATAACCATTACTTTTTTGAACATTTGAAACTCCTCCTTTATTAGCGTGATTTTTTTCACTTTTTGCTTCAAAAAAAAATCACTTTTTGGTAAATATAAGATGCACTGCTTACATTCATAGTATAACACGTTTGAAAAAAAAGTCCACTAAAAAAACAGACATTTTCATAACTTTACCTGTTTATTGCCTATTTTACCTTTTATATACGGCGTAAAAACGGCCTTTTTCCATGTATTTATGTTGTTTAATCATTAATTTTCGTAAATCTATGAACCATACTCATAGTAGAATTACTTTGTACCAGTAATGTACAACATACATAACAAAAAAATAAGAACCGGATAAATTTCCGGTTCTTATTTGTGAATTTGTACACATTCACGAACTAATTTATAATTTTCTGATATTATTCAACGCTTCCAGCAGGCCTTTGCGATGTTCATAATTTGTACGATACAACGCCGTATGAGCGGCATCAGGCATAAACTCTTCTTTTATTGCCAGCTGTTTCTGGAGGGCAGCTTTGAGATCCGTCACATCGCCGGTAGCAAAAGCGGCTACCAGGCAGTTGGTCGGTACAGCCCCGCCGGCAACCTTTAATGTCACGACACGGGTATCGAGCATATCGGCCTTGATCTGATTCCACAGCCGGTCGCGGCTGCCACCTTCTGTAATGGTCAGCTGCGTCAGATCGATGCCGGCGCTGCGGTAACGGTCGGTGACTTCCATATAGTCATAGCCGATGCCTTCCAGCACGCAGCGCCATAGCGCGCCCTGGTCATCATCCAGGGTCAGGCCCGTAAAGGTACCGCGCACATTAGGATAATCGCCATTTCCCCCGGTCAGATAGGGGATGAACATAGCTCCATCACATCCTGCAGGATGACGTCGTGCCAGATCGTCCATTTCTCCATAATAGGCATCATCGTCGGCCTTGCGGGCAATATTATCCTTGAACCAGCGCAGGGCCAGTCCTCCGGTCCGCACCATGCCCCAGTAAAAATACGTACCGGGCAGGGTACCGGAATTAAAGACCAGGCCCGTGCCTGGAGCCGACAATTCCGGAATGATCCCATCCGTAGCCGCGCAGAACATGGCACAAGTCCCGGCCACATCGACGGCCCGGCCGGCTTCCAGTATGCCGCTGCCCATCATCGATTCCATGGTATCACCGGCACCGGCGCAGATGGGAATGCCTGCAGGGAATCCCGTTTCTGCTGCATCGGCTTCACACAGATGCCCGATAATATCCCAGGGCTTGACGATTCTTGGCATATATGACCGGGGAATGCCCAGGATGCGGAGCTGTTCCTCTGACCAGCACTTTTTCACCACATCGTAGCCGAGCCCCCAGCCGGACATGGTCCCCCAGTCGATGAAGGCGTCGCTGCCGGAAAGGCCTGCCAGATGCATGAGGATATATGGGCAGTTATGGACGAATTTAACACCCTTTTCCCGCACGTCCGGCACATTCTGCAAAAACCAGCGGGCAAACATAGCCGGGAACATGACATTCGGTTCGGCATTGCCCGTTTCCTTAGCCCAGATATCCCGGTGCTGTTCTTTCAGCTGCGCTACGTCTTCTGCCGTCCGGCTGTCCAGATAATTGATATAAGGGGTCAGAGCCTTGCCGTTTTCATCTATGCAGGCAATACCACAGATAATGCCATCGCCCATGATGGCCCGTACACCCGATGGTGAGAGTCCCTTTTCCTTCATGCCGTCGCTGCAGATGCGCATGCACTGCTTGATCAGGCGGTAATATTCATCAACATCCATCTGCACCCAGCCGGGCTGCGGATACGACAAAGTCGTCTTTGCCGTGGACATGACAATTTCCTGCATATTTTCATCATATACAGCTACTTTGACGCTCTGGGTCCCCGCATCAAATCCGAGATAATACTTCATTTCCATATCATCGTCCTCCTCTATTCATTCCTTCCATAGACGTTATCGTCTATGCCGGTATCGTTTCATTACATTTATTTTACCATACGGCCCGTATCCTATCAGTAGTATTTTCGTATTTTTTTATTCTCTCTCATTCTGTTCTGCCGTACAATTTGTAATTGAAATTTAAATTTGAATTAGATATAATAAAAGAAGCCAAACTACACTACGTCCAGGAAGAAGGAATCTATCATGACTGCTCAAACACCGAAGGAGCATAAAAAAGCCGGTATCCTAATCGCCATTGTACTGATTCTGGCCGCTGGTATCATCTGGTATCTGACACGGCCGGTCAATACGCCCCTTACGTTACATGGCAATGTCGATGTCCGTCAGGTTTCGCTGACCTTCAATGCCAGCGAACGGATTGCCACAATGAATGTGGAAGAAGGCGACCGTGTCCACAAAGGGGATGTCCTGGCCACGCTCAACACGACGCCTCTCAAACTGACCATAGCGCGCTGTCAGGCCCAGATTGCCCAGCAGAAGGCCGTCGTTGCCAAGATGCACAACGGATCCCGTCCTGAAGAGATTGCCGAAGCCGCCGCTGCCGTCCAGTCAGCACAGGCCGAAGCCGATAATGCCGCTGCCGATTATCAGCGTATGAGTACCTTATACGCCAGCAATGCCATCAGCCGCCAGACACTGGATACGGCAGAAGCAAAGGCAAAATCGACGGCAGCCTCCCTGGCTAAATCCCAATCAGCCCACGCGCTGGCCGATAACGGCTATCGCCAGGAAGATATCGATGCCGCCGAAGCCCAGCTGCAGAGTCTGGAGAATGAACTACAGACGGCACAATACAATCTGAGCCAGGCAACGCTCATTGCTCCCCAGGACGGCGTCATCCGTTCGCGCCTCGTCGAACCGGGCGATATGGCATCCCCTTCGACGCCAGTCTATACACTCAGTCTGGATACGACAAAATGGATCCGTGCGTACATCAGCGAAGACCGGTTGGGCCAGATCCACGAAGGCCAGACCGCTACCGTCACCATCGACAGCGTCCCGACACCCCTGACCGGGCAGGTCGGATATATATCCGACACAGCAGAATTCACCCCGAAATCGGTAGAAACGGAAGACCTCAGGACATCCCTTGTCTATGAAGTCCGTATCTACGTCACCGACCCGGACAACGTCCTTCGCCTGGGAATGCCGGCAACGGTGACATTTTAACACGCTCCGGAGGGAACACTATCATGTCTGATATAATTATGATTCAAGCTCATCATCTGACAAAACAAATTCCCGCCCGTCCTTCTTCCCCGGCCGTCACCGCCCTCTCTTCTCTCAATCTGACTGTAAAAAAAGGAACCCTGACTGCACTCATCGGCCCCGACGGAGCCGGCAAGACGACCTTCATGAGACTGGTCTGCGGACTATTGCAGTCCGATTCCGGCAGTCTCTCCGTCTGTGGATACGATGTACAGCAATCTCCCCAGGCCGTTCAGGACCGTATTGGCTATATGCCACAGAAATTCGGCCTGTATGAAGACTTGTCCGTCATGGAGAACCTCACGCTCTATGCCGATATCCATTCGGTCCCACCGGATCTCCGCCAAAAGCATTTCCGGGAATTACTGGATCTCACCGGCCTGAGCCCCTTTACGGCCCGTCCGGCAGGGAAATTATCGGGCGGCATGAAACAGAAACTGGGGCTGGCCTGTACCCTCGTATCTACGCCGGATCTGTTGCTCCTCGATGAACCGACCGTCGGGGTCGATCCGTTATCACGCCGCGAATTATGGCATATCCTGCATACTTTATCGGAAGAAAAGTCTTTGACGGTCCTCGTCAATACATCGTATATAGAAGAGGCAGAACAATGCCAGTATGCCTATATTCTACACAAGGGGCAGCTTCTGGCCGACGGCACGCCGGAATCGTTGCTCCAGTATGCCCGGGGACGCTGCTATACCGTCCGTATCCCCCAGGGTATGCCGCCCCGGTTCATCCAGTCCTGGCTGCTGGATGACCGCCACGTCGTCATGGATGCCGTTCCCGAAGGCAGTCAGGTACGCTTCACCGTATCCAGCCGCCAGCTGCCGAATCATCTCCTGCTGCAAAACTATCTGCCTGGTGCCGTCATCACTCCCGTTTCGCCGCGTCTGGAAGACAGTTTCATGATTCTCCTCCGTAAAGCCGGATCTACGGAAGAAGAAACACCGGGTATGCCGTCTCTGCCCAAAGTCCCGCCGGCCATATCTGGGGATACCATCATCGAAGCCCACGATATTGTCCGCCGTTTCGGTAGTTTCGTTGCCGTAGACCACACATCCTTTTCCGTCCACAAAGGGGAAATCTTCGGTCTACTCGGCCCGAACGGGGCAGGAAAATCGACGACGTTCCGCATGCTCTGCGGCCTCCTTTCCGCATCATCGGGCACCATTTCCGTATACGGGGTCAATCTGCGTACCGCCCGTGCCAGAGCCCGTTCCTATATCGGATATGTCGCCCAGAAATTTTCTCTCTACAGTACCCTGTCCGTCTATGAAAATCTCTGCTTCTTCGGCCGGGCGTACGGCCTTGCTGCCCACAAACTGCAGGAACGCATCGAAACCGTCGCCGGGCAGTTTCACCTCAATAACTGTCTTTCCATGGCCGCCGGCTCTCTGCCCGGCGGCTACAAACAGCGGCTGTCCATGGCAGCCGCCCTGCTGCATGATCCGCCCATCCTGTTTCTCGACGAACCGACAAGCGGCATAGATCCGCTGGCCCGCCGTACGTTCTGGCGGCAGATTACCGGTCTGGCTGCCAGGGGAACAACGATTGTCGTCACAACCCATTTCATGGAAGAAGCGGAATACTGCGACCGCATCATGATCCAGGATCGGGGCCGCCTGATAGCCATCGGCACGCCATCGGCTATCCGTCATCAGGGGGGTGACAGCCCGACCATGAATGAAGCCTTCATCCATATCGTCGAGACGGGCCGCCAAAAGGAGGACTCATGATGAATATACACCGTTTTCTCGCTCTGACACGCAAAGAATTCTATCAGATGCTGCGCGACCCCAGCAGTTTCCTCATCGGCATCGTCATTCCACTGATGCTCATCGTGCTCATGGGCTCCGGCCTGTCACTGGATGTCAAGAATCTGCCCGTTTCCGTCGCGCTGGAAGATACGTCACCGACGGCCCGTGATGCCCTGTCCTTTCTCAATGGGTCCCCGTATTTCTCCCCCTCGTATGTCACTTCATCGAAGGAAGCCATCGGCCTGATGGACGCCCGTCAGGCCGACGCCGTACTGGTCATTCCTCCTGATTTCACCAGCCGGTTGGAACAAGGACACACAACGGTCCAGATTCTCCTGTACGGCATCGATGCAACAACGGCTAATGCGGCAAATCAGTACATCACCAGCGGTCTCCAGTCCTGGCAGAGCCAGTGGGTGGCCGCACACAGAAAATCTGTCAGGACCGGGACCATCACCGTCGTGCCCCGGCAATGGTTCAACGATGCCAATACCAGCTCCTGGATGTTCCTTCCCGGTCTGATCGTCATCGTCATGACTCTGGTCGGCGTCTTTCTCACGGCCCTGGTCATGGCCCGCGAATGGGAACGGGGAACACTGGAAGCTATATTTGCCACACCAGTCCGGCCCCTCGAAATCATCGCAGCCAAAACGATCCCCTATTTCTGCATTGCCATGGTGGGGCTGGGCCTTTGCCTTATGGCATCGTATTACGGCTACGGCGTACCTATTCATGGATCACTGCTGCTGGTACTCCTGTCTTCCGTAGAATATGTCTTTATCGCCATCGGCATGGGACTCACCATTTCCTCACTCGTCAAAAATCAGTTTCTGGCCTGCCAGATTGCCCTCGTCGTCAGCCTGCTGCCTACCATTATGCTGAGCGGTTTCCTCTTCGACTTGCGCAGCGTTCCCACAGCAATTTCCCTTATCGGCCATATCCTGCCGGCTACGTATTACATGGAACTGCTAAAAATGCTGTTTCTGGCCGGCACGACGGGACCCATCGTCATCAAAGACTGCCTGATTCTTCTGGCATATGCCCTGCTGTTCTTCTGCCTGTCATGGAAACTGACCTGCAAGGAGGTATCGTAATGTCCTCTCTGTCCCTGACACTGTATCATATCTATGCACTGATCATCAAAGAATTACTGGCTACCCTCAAAGACCCGAAAAGCCGCGTCATCCTCATCGTACCCGTCCTTGTACAGGGATTGCTCTTCGGTTATACTGCCACGTATAATCTGGAACATGTCCCCTATGCCGTTGTCGATGAAGACCACAGCCACGAATCGGCAGAATTCCTGTCCCATCTGGATGGAACGGGAATTTTTGAGCGGGTCGCCACCTTATCATCGCCACAGCAGATTTCCCAGGTCATAGACAATCAGCAGGCCATGCTGGCCCTCACTATTCCGTCTGATTTTTCCCAAAACCTTCATGCGGGAAAGACGGCACCTGTCCAGACTATCACCGATGGCCGTAATCCCTCAACGGCCGGACTTGCAGCCGGTTATGTTTCCTCCATTGCCATTGCCTACAACCAGAAACGCAGCGGGCAACAGCCTCTCGTCGAAATCCGCTCCCGCATCTGGTACAATCCCAACAACATAACCCGCCACATGTTCCTGCCATCACTGATTCCCATGCTGGCTCTGACCCAGGTACTCATACTGGCCGGCCTGTCCGTTGCCAGGGAACGGGAAAACGGGACATTCGACCAGCTTCTTGTCACGCCGCTGACGCCACTGGAAATCCTCATAGGAAAAGCCGTCCCGCCGATTCTCATCGGCCTCGTCCAGGCAAGTCTCATGTTGTGTCTGGTCCTGTTTTGGTTTAAAATACATTTAGTTGGCTCATTAGCCGTACTGTATCTGACCATAAGTATATTTCTCGTCAGCTGTGTCGGCCTGGGCTTATCGATTTCAGCCGTTGCCAAAAACATGCAGCAGGTCATGGTATACTGTTTTCTCTTTCTCCTGCCCATGATTCTCTTGTCCGGTCTGGCTACACCCATACGGAATATGCCTCCCGTACTGCAGTACATTACGTATATCAATCCCATGCGTTTTGCCATAGAGGCCATCCGCCGCATTTATCTGGAAGGAGCCGGTCTTTCCACCGTCGCGCCGGCATATATTCCCATGCTAGCCCTTGCCGCCGTGACGCTTCCTCTGGCAGCCTGGCTGTTTCGTCACAAACTCTCATAGAAAGAAGGATGTCTATGGCTTGTAAAGCTCCCGGCACGGGAACCCGCGAAGACGGCAGGGAAACGAAAGAACGCATCATCCAGGCAGCCGGCCCTTTATTTGCCCACAACGGTTATGATGGCACGACGAGTAAGGAAATCTGTCAGCAGGCCGGCGTCAATATAGCTGCTGTCAACTATCATTTTGGCAGCCGTGACGGATTGTATGTTGCTATACTCGAAGAAGTGCAGGACTACCTGATCAATATTGATGTACTTAAAAAGCTGGCCCGGCAGGAAGGGTCGCCCCGCCAGAAACTGGAACAGTTCGTCGATTATTTTATCGACGACGCCTTTCGTCATAACGACTGGCATGTACGGGTCTGGATCCGTGAACTGCTCCACCCGTCACCGCATATCCATACCATCATTACCCGCAAAGGTCTGCCTAAATTCTATATTGCGTCGGAAATCCTGCAGAAAGCCCTGGGCTGTGATCAAAAAGATATCGTATTTTACAGTTCCTATATCTCACTGGCAGCCCCTTTCATCATTACCTTTCTCGCCCAGAACAGCCCCGTCCTGGATGCTCTGCCCGTGCACTACCCAAAAGAAGAATTTATTGCCCATCTGAAAGAAAACTTTCTTAAAACCCTGGACGCACTGGCCGTAAAACAATGAAACCGTCCAGACGCCAATAACTTCACATACAACGAGGAGCAGCCGGAATGGCTGCTCCTCGTTGTATATTCTTATACATTTTTAGTATTTTCTGTATTTTTCAATAAACCGCGCCATCCGTTTCAATGCTTCTTTGATTGTTTCCATGGAAGCAGCGTAAGAAATGCGGACATGGTATTCACCGCAGGCACCAAATGCCGTGCCGGGAACGACGGCAACCTTTTCTTCCATAACCAGTTTTTCACAGAATTCCTCGCTGTTCATACCGGTGCAGCTGATATCGGGGAAAATGTAAAAGGCGCCTTTCGGTTCAAAGACGGGCAGCCCCATATCGACAAGTCCTTTATAAATGACTTTACGCCGTGCATCGTATTCCTGACGCATGGATTCCACGTCAGCGGCACACTCCCGGAGGGCCGTTACGCCGCCATACTGGGCCTGTGTATTAGCACACATGATCATGTACTGATGCAGCTTCAGGATGTTGGCCAGGCCGTCCCGCGGGGCGCATACATAGCCCAGACGCATGCCCGTCATGGCATAGGCCTTAGAAAAGCCATTGAGTATAATCGTCCGTTCCCGCATATCCGGCAGTTTGGCAAAGGAGGTAAATTTCGTATCGCCATATACCAGTTCACAATAGATTTCATCACTCATGACGACCAGGTCGTGTTTCTTGACAAATTCTGCAATAGGCAGCAGTTCTTCCCGGGTCATGACCGTCCCCGTCGGGTTATTGGGGTAGCCCATGACGAGAGCCTTCGTCTTTGGCGTCACGACTTTTTCCAACGCCTCAGCTGTCACTTTAAAATCATCTTTGGCATAGGTCGGCACGAAAACGGGAATGCCGCCAGCAGCTTGTACAGCAGCCGGATAGGCCACATAGGCCGGGTCGGGTATGATGACTTCATCCCCCGGTTCGGTCAGTGCCAGCAAAGCCATAGTCAGCCCTTCCGAAGCCCCTACAGTCACCATAATTTCACTAACCGGGTCGTAATCGAGACCATAGCGGTCATGGAATAATTTTGCAATTTCCTGTCGCAGTTCGATGAGGCCCGAATTGGCCGTATAACTGGTCTGCCGGGCATCGATACTGGCTTTCATTGCTTCACAGACTTTATCAGGCGCCGCAAAATCCGGTTCGCCGATACTCAGGGACAGCACGCCCGGTATCTGATTGGCAATATCAAAGAACTTCCGGATTCCCGACGGCTTGATAGCCTGCACGTTTTTTGAAATCTTGTCATCCCAATTCATAACACGCACCACCTTATTCAGATTGTTTCGTTCGTTGCATAATTTACATGCATTCTGTTGATACTATAATATACCATATTTCTGCATGTATCAAGGGTCGTTCTTAAATTTATCATGTATCCAAAAGAAAATTTAAGGTTTGTCAAAGAGATATTCTTCCCGTTCTACGACCTTGCCGTTACGGATATAGACCCGCGGCACGCGGCGGTTGATATTACACATGATTTCATAATTGATGGTTCCGGCCTTGTCGGCCAGTTCTTCAATGGGAATGAACTGATCGCCCTGACGGCCAAATAACACGACTTCGTCACCTGCCCGGCAGTTCGCTTCTCCCGTAATATCGATCATGCACTGGTCCATACAGATGGTTCCCACCTGGGGAACACGATGGCCATGGAACAGGACTTCCGCCTTCCCAGACAAGGCCCGCATGTAGCCATCGGCATATCCGACAGGAAGAGTCGCGATTTTACGCCGCTGGTCGCAGGTAAAATGACGGCCATAGCTGACGGTGGACCCGGCATTAATGAGCTTGACATGAGCAACACAGCAGCGCAGGGACATGACCGGCCGGAAATCATACCCGTCAAGGGATACATCATGGCTCGGCTGGCAGCCATACTGAATAATGCCTGGACGAACCATATCGAGGTGATACTGAGGCAGTTCCAGCGTCGCCGCACTGTTGCAACAGTGCCGGATGGGGATATGGATTCCTTCATCTTTCAGGCGGCTGCAGACCCACATAAACCGTCTGAACTGTTCGTGCGTAAAGGTCTTATCCTTTTCATCGGCTACGGCAAAATGGGTAAATATCCCCCGGATTTCGATACGCGGCAGGCTGGAAATTTTCTTGATGACGGAGATACTTTCCTCATCAGGCAGGAATCCAATACGGCTCATACCAGAATCAATGGCAATATGAACCTGCAGGGTCTGGCCCAGACGGGACGCTTCTGAAGAAAAATATTCGGCATTCTTCAGATTGAATACAGCCGGCTCAATATGATATGCCAGGAGTTCTTCTGTCCGCCTGCCGTCAGTATGTCCAAGAATAAATATATTTTTGGTAATCCCAGCATAGCGCCGCAATTCCACTGCTTCATCCAGGCTGGATACGGCAAAACAGTCGGCCCCATTTTCCGCAAAGGTACGGGCCAGTTCGACCGCGCCATGACCATAGGCATTGGCCTTCACAACGGCTGCAATCCGTACATCCGGTCCCACATGGCGCCGGATGACCCGCATATTGTGAGCTGCCGCATCGAGATCAATCTGGGCCCAGAGAGCGCGGCGTGTAAAATTTTCAGTCGTGCTATTGACATCCATCATATACTCAGCTTCTTTCCTCTCGTAGTATTGGATTTTTGTACATCTACGGTCTATTTTATCACAATCCTGTCATAACTGAAACGTAAAACCGATATTTTTTTCCGTTATAATCATGTATACAAAAAAATCAATTCGCCCTTCTCCCGATTCTTTGCTACAATACACATATACAACATAACGCGATACAACGGAGGAAACGGCATGAAAGACTCATATATTAAATTCATCTTGGCAACAGTCATTTTCGGTACAAACGGCATCATTGCCAGTCATATTCCCTTATCGAGCTATGAAATCGTATTGTGCCGTACGGTCCTGGGCGGAACATTCCTGCTCATACTGGCCCTCTGCCGGCACGAATGGCGTGTCCTTATTACGGCACCGCGCAGTTCCCTCGTCTGGCTAGTACTATCCGGTATTTTTCTGGCCGGCAACTGGCTTTTCCTCTACGAAGCCTATAAGCAGATTGGTGTCAGCCTGGCCACACTCATGTGTTATTGCGGCCCCGTCCTTATCATGATCCTGTCACGATTCATTTTTAACGAACCGTTCACCCTTCCCAAAGTCTCCGGTATGATCATCGTCACCTGCGGCATGATCTGCATCAATGGCGCCGATTTTCAGGCCAACGGCCTCTCATGGGGTCTCGTATGTGGTCTGTTGTGCGCCCTGTGCTTTGCCCTTCTCATCGTAGCCATGAAAAAAACAACTGGCATAGGCGGGATCATGACCCCTGCCTGCCAGCTGCTCATCGCCTCCGTCGTCGTAGGTCTCGTGACCTGTACCATGTCTTCCGGCCCGGTCGCACTGGACGGCACTTCCATCGCCTGCATTCTCTGTCTGGGCCTTGTCAATACGGGCGTTGGTTACTGCTTGTATTTTTCCGGTATACAAAAGCTATCTGCCCAGACCGTTTCTATCTGTGGCTATATCGAGCCCTTGACGGCTCTGGCCTTATCGGGCCTGCTCCTCGGCGAAGTCCTGACCATGATGCAATGGATAGGTGCCGTCCTCGTCCTGGGCGGCGTAGCTCTTTCTGAATTATGGCACCGGAGAGCCTGATGGCGGCGTACGATGGTCGGACATGTGGCCGCTTTTCCATGCCCAGAGAGTGAAAGCAATATACAGCCCCATGACGGCCAGAACAGCGTAGAATATGGCAATATAGCCGACATGACCGGCCAGGGTCCCCAGTAGGACAATGCCCAGGCAGGTCCCCAGATCCATGGTGTTGTAGTATGTCGCGCTGGCATTGCTGCGCCGTGCCGGGGCCACGACATTAAACAGCCAGGTCATAATCGCCGGCATGAGAAGCCCGGCGCCCAGACCATAAAAAATTGATCCACAAAGGAGGTACACTGAGGAATGAGCCGTGCAGATCATGAAAATAGCGACGCTGTATATAAGTACGCCGGGAAACATGACACAAAAAGGTCCATGGCGGTCATACAGTTTTCCTCCAAAAAGCCGTGAAATAAAAACGAACAACGTGCCAAATACAAAAAATAAGCCGGCATAAGCAATATGCGCTTCTTCCGCCATGAGCGGCAGATACGTATTCACCGATGCATAGACAAAACCGAAAAGAAACGAAATGACTCCCGGAACGGCCGTTCCCTCTTCAAAGAAATGGTGGATAAGGGAAATCGTTTCTTTCTTTTTTTGCATGAGCGGCCGTTCCGGTACCCGTGCCAGCATAAAGAGAAGGATAGCGACGACACAGGCTGCCGATGCAATAGCAAACAGTACCAGCGGGGGAAACGCCGAAAAGACGGCCACGCCGATGGCCGGTGCCGATCCCATGGAAATCGTATTGCCCAGACCAAAATACCCCACACCTTCACCGCGATGCTCCGGCGGTATGACTTCCACAGCCAGAGCCGCCGCAAACGTCGTCGATAGACCGAACCCGAATCCATGAAGGATACGCGCCGCCATAAGCCCCCCGAAAGTCGGGAACAACCCGTACCCCGCTGTGGCAATGAGGGATGTCAAAAGTCCCAGGAAAAGGCAGCGTTTCTTCCCCAGTTTTCCCACCAAGGCATCGGTAAACAGCCGTACGACAATGGCCGACAGGGCAAAGATGCCGGCAATGATGCCGATTTCACTGCCACTGGAGCCTATAGAAGCCGCATACATAGCGATAGTCGGGACAAGCATGTGGAAATTGACAAATAACAGGCCATTCCCAATCGTGATAAAGATAAAATTCCGGTTCCAAATGTGTTCTTGCGTATTCACCATATTCACCTAGTCAATCAAAATATTTCACTGTGTTCTAAGCAGTCTAAAAAGGGAAAGGAGCTGCCGCAATGGGGACAGCTCCTTCTATATATATAAGTATCAGTGGGATAATCCTTTCTGTTTGCGCACATAGGCAGCCGCACTGATGCCGGCCTGGGCGCCTTCGTATACGGCCTTGGCAATCTGCAACAGTCCGCCCGTAGCATCGCCGGCGGCAAACAGACCGGGAACGGCTGTAGCCATATGGTCATCGACGATGATATGCGATCCCGATATGGGAGCGCCAATCTTACGGGCCAGGTCAGCGCTTCCTGCCACGCCACTGGCAACAAAAACACCGGCTGCCTCTATGCGGCTGCCGTCAGCCAGACGGACTGCCGACACCCGGTCTGTACCTTCTACAGCTTCTACGGTCTGGGTACATACGGCCAGTTTTTCCGGTACATCAGCAGGTTCATCACTGCCATTGGTACAAAGCGTGACCGAAGAAGCAACAGGCAGCAGCACCTGCGCTTCATGCAGAGCATATTCGCCACCACCAAGGACGACGACAGGCTTTTTCCGGTAGAAAAAGGCATCACAGATAGCACAATAACTGACACCTTTTCCCTCTAACTCACGGAGTCCGGGGATGGGAAGACTCTGACGGGCCGCACCGGTCGCCAGGATAATGCTGCGCGTTTCGATTTTTTCCGTCGTCGTCTCTACGACAAAATGAGTCAGCGTATCGTCCATGCCAATCCAGACGACTTCCGCTTCCTTGAAAAGGACGCCGAGGCGCCGTGCCCCAGCTATCCCCCGGCTGGCCAGCTCGGCTCCGCTGACCGGTTCGGCAAATCCATAATAGTTTTCGATAAGGGCCGCTTTCTCCAAGGCTCCCGTGCCACGGGAAAGCACTTCCACCGACAGACCGGCACGTATCGCATAGAGCGAAGCTGAAACGCCGGCCGGGCCCGAACCAATAATGATTACATCAGTCATACATACCTCCTGCTACTGATACAGTGCCAGCAGTTTTTTGAATGCCGGCAGGCTGCGGCGGATCATATCGGCATCGACGCAGTACGAAATGCGGGCATATCCCGGGCAGGCAAACTCATCGGCTGCCACCAGGAGAATATTAAATTTCTTGGCATTTTCCATGAACTGCAACGAATTTCCGTCAGGCGCTTTTACGAACAAATAAAATGCTCCCGACGGATAGACACAATCATAGCCCATCTTCGTCAGATTATCATAAATGAGGTGACGGTTCTTATCGTATTCGCTGATATCCGCAGTCGCCCCGTGTACGGCGGCAATGACCCGCTGGTACGTACTGGGTGCGCAGACATAACCATACATGCGGGCCGTCCCCAGAATGGCCGTCATGAGATATTCATGATCATCCACCGTCGGCGGCACCAGGATATAGCCAATCCGTTCACCCGGAAGGCTCAGGGACTTACTGTACGAATAGGTCACGATAGTATTGTCGTAATAATGGGGCAGATACAGGATAGGAAGATTATCATAGACGATTTCCCTGTACGGTTCGTCGGAAATAAGGAAAATAGGATGACCGATTTCTGCCGATTTTTCCTTCAAAAGGTCCGCCAGCTTCTGGATCGTATCTTCTGAATACACCGTTCCTGATGGATTATTGGGCGAATTAACGATGATCGCCCGCGTATGTGGCGTAATGGCCTGCGCCACCCCTTCGATGGATAACTGGAAATGCTCTGTATCGGGCGGAACGACGACGCATTTGGATCCGATAGGTTCGATGAAAATGCGGTATTCCGGATAGAATGGCGCAATGACGACGAATTCATCACTCGTATCTTCCTGAAGAGCCCGGATGATGACCGCCAGAGACGCCGATGAACCGACTGTAAGGTGGAAATTTTCTGCCCTGACGCCGGCATCATAAGTTTTATTCATATAGTCCGCCAGATACTGCCGCACTTCCAGCAGGCCTCTGGCATTGGTATAACTGTGGATTTCCCGGCTCGTCTTGTGATTGAGCATATCGATGATTGCTTCTTTGACACAGTCCGGTGCCGGAATAGACGGATTACCCAGACTGAAATCATAAATATTTTCCCATCCGATTTTCGCAGCCTGGGCCTGTCCATATTCGAATAATTCACTGAACTTAGAGCGTACGGCCCCTAATTCATACATTTTCTTATCTGCCATATCCTGTCCCCCTCTGGTTCTGCCATAACTGGCATTCCCTCTATATACTGAGAATAGTACCGTATGTAATCAGTATACGTATACAATACAAAGTTTATTGTATCATCTTTCAAGACGTAATTCTATGTTTTTCCCCTGATTTCTCAACCGTTCTCGAAGGCCATACCCGTTCATATCGTCATGTGATGAAACACCGTTCCATCCATCGTTTTCCAGTACACATCCCGTCCGGAAAGCATCATGTACGAATGAGGACTCTCTTCTTTGGGAAGGGCGGCCGAACCAGGATTCAGGTACAGCACACCTTCATCCAGCCATTCCCAGGCCGGCACATGAGTATGGCCGTGAAGGAGGACATCGCCCCGTGAAAGCGGTGGCAGATGGTCCTTGTGGAACAAATGGCCATGTGTGGCAAATATCGTCTTATCCCCTACAAACAAGAGGCACGAATCGGACAAGATGGGAAATGGCAGTACCATCTGATCCACGTCGGCATCACAATTTCCCCGCACGGAAGATACGGGGATCGTAAGGTCCGAAAGCATAGCTATGACAGCCTTGGGATCATATTCCCTGGGAAGGTCGTTGCGCGGCCCATGATACAAAATATCTCCCAGGAGCAGCAACCGCCCGGCCTGTTCCCGTCTGACAGCCTCCATCAGAAGCCGGCAATAATAAGCAGAACCATGTATATCAGAAGCAATCATTATATTCATCAACGCCATCTCCTCCTATTTCAAGCTCCGGGCCAGCGCATATTCCAGCTGCTGCTGATCCAGACTGCCAGTACGCTTTTCCCGGATTGTCCCGCCCCGGTCAATCATAATCCATTGGGGCACTTCATATACATTATATGTGCCGGCCGTTTCCATACTGGCAAAATATAAGGGCATATCGTAGGACCAGCCGGATTCGATGCGCTGCCGTGCCGCATCTCCACGGTCCAGGCAGACAATGACAAAATACACATCCCTTCCCTGCTGCCGGTACATATCATCCAGGACGGGCAGCTCCTTTGCAGCCATATCACTCCAGCTCATCCAGAAATACAGGAGTACCGGCTTCTTATTGTACAAAGACTGCATCGACACTGTATGACCTGCCTGGTCGATGAGGGACACATTGGGAGCCAGGACCTCGGTCTGCGAACGAGATACCGACTCGGCTTCTTTAATTTCCTCTTTCGTCAGGACATGGGGGTACGGCTCCGGCAGATATCCGATGGTCAGGCCGATGCAAAGCAACGTCAGCAAAACGACGATTTTCTTTTTGAGTGGCAGACGCCTCCACATGTCTTTCATATCATTTCCTCCATGCCCATAACATAACATATTATGTATGTAATTGTACCATAGAGAAGCAATAGAATGAAGTGGGGCCGCACATTGGTTAGTGTCAAGAAGTTTTCGTTTGTTTCCCATCAGCCTGCTATAGAAGGTGTAATGTAGAAGCATATGGAAATTCTATATTTGATACTCGTATCAGTCCCTGTCGATACGTTGATTATGTAATATCAAGGCCCCAGGGATTATTCCTGAGGCCTTTTTCAGAAGCATTATTTCAAAGGTATTAGTCCAGATTTTGTGGTGTGGTCACCCCTAGTCCAATTTTTGTGGT